>ERZ1504597.428-NODE-428-length-12190-cov-4.382035_pt1 | contig 12190 bp, 9 predicted proteins | sample MGYA00571819_ERZ1504597 | MGnify/ENA primary metagenome ERZ1504597 (study PRJEB39906, sample SAMEA3182061) | gut metagenome | biome: human; feature: gut; material: Stool; isolation source: human stools | place: Canada | collected 2013-01-14 ... | reverse complement strand
GAGTATATCTTTTATCAGCCTTGATCCTAAGCGATTGACGGTAATGATTATGAAAACCCAAAGCGATAAAGCTATTAAAGGGTTCTTGAATCAACTTTTCAGAAATAATCGCTCAGGGAAGTGGAATTCCTATGACACAGCCATAGCCATCTCATACTTAATTCAGAGCAAATTCAGACACATAGATTTATTGGATATCCTTTCCGATCGGCATCCAAATCTTTATGATTACTACTTCTATCATTGCAAAAATAGTACAATTCGCTGCTTTGATCTTTGGAGGGTAAAGAAGTTAGCGAAAGTTATTGCACAGGACAGCAAGGCACACTACCTGTACTTTATGTACTTATGTGAGATGAAGCGGGCAAACTATATGGCAGCTTTCGCTTATTACAAGAATTATTTTGATCGAGTAACCGCCGATTTGGATTTTGCAGCAGGTAATGATCCACGTCTAAAGAAGCCTAATTACAATATGTTTTATAGAGAAGGGACTCTCATACGATTTTACTCTGGTATTGATGATAGCAAAACGGTCATTGAGAAAGCTCACAAATTAAGGAATGCCAACCCGCTATCTCACGCATCATCTGAATTGCTTGATAGTAATAATACTTCAAAAGATTTGTGCGAGTCCATAAAAGCTCTTTCAGCATTGATATATGGATACATAGACATACTTAATGAGAAACTTTGATAGCGACTCGAAGATGATTTCAATCAAGCAATCTTGCGACAACAAAATGACAACAGGAATTATGATACACCGTAATTCTTGGATAATCTAAGTAATCCCGAGAACCGGAACAAAACCATCTATACAAAATCGTTTAGGTCACGGTTTCAGGGAGCGAGTGGGAATAATTCCAGAGGTCGAAAAAAGCCTGTAAATACTGGACTTTTTAAGCCTTGAAGCCCCTCGCGGCAGCGATTTGGCAACAGAATTTTATGATTCATAAGAAAAGAGCTATCTGACTTCATTTGAAATCAGATAGCTCTTTTTTGTTATACGCCAATGACAATGAATTCTTCGTTCTCTCCGATTTCTTCTGTGACCCAACGGTCTATAGCAGATATCGTTTCCTTAGCATCACTTATAAATTCGGGGAGAACGGTTTCTGGAATGTTCAGCTGCATCATTTTTCACCATTCTCCTCTTGTAACACTAGTATCTTCAAACATATCGAATGACACAGAGACTTTTTGAAATGCGCTTGCCAGGAAAAAGTAAAACGCGTTGTCCAGTACATACAGTGAATCTTGTCGAAGAAACTTCCTGCTGGCACCAGAATTTCCCTTTCTGAATTTGAGGTAATCACTGCCGCTGAATTCTCCGAGCTTATAAACATATTTATTCATGTATCATTTCCTCAAGCAGCAGATTGTTCAGTCCCTGTGGCGGCGTGATTTTACGTCACTGACTGAAAGCGCCATGGTATTGCATGCACAGATTCAGGCGGTAGCCGTATGCTGCAAGTCACAGAGCATCCCGCTGTTCGGCCGGCATGCGGTATTCCGGTTTGACGTGGTAGGCGACCTCGGCATACTGCCGCGCACGTGCGCGCAGCGAGAAGTTGCCCTTTTGACTGCACCAGACATAGAGCTCATGGCAGACCAGATCCGTCGCGATGCGCGACAGCAGATCCGGCGGCTCTTCCGTGTCGATAATGCCCGCCTTGGCGCAGTTATTGGCCAGCGTTGCAAACAGATCGTCCAGCGCATGGATGGCCGTGCGGATGCCTTCGGGCGACTCGAACTGCATGATGAAGAGTGTGCTCGTCAGTTCCGGGCCGAAGTCGTAAGCGATCGTGATGAACCGGTCGAACAGCTGCCAGATGCGCTCAAAGTCATTATCTGCGTGCGCAAACTTCATGAAGCTCTTGTCGTCATTGTGCTGCGGTTTTTCCACCATGTATTCGAGGATGCTGCGTTTGCCGTTGAAAGAGGAGTAAAAGACGGAGCGGGAGATACCGCATGCCTTGCAGATGTCGTTGACGGTCACGTTGTTATATCCGTCGCGCTTAAAGAGGGAAATGGCTGTTTCCGCGACTTCCTCTTTGAATTTCCAGGAAGAATCTTGCACTTCAAACACCCCTGACGAAAAATGTTTGCTTTCTTCAAACATTATACGACTTTTGTTTCTGTGATTCAACACACATAAGATTTTATTCGCAATTCTTTTACAACTTTTTTGTGACTTGTTTCAAAAATGCCCTGGAGGCCTTGACATTGCAGGGTTAATAAATTAACATGGCGACGCTGGAAGCTGTTCAAGTGTCCGAACGGCCCGTCGTTATTTGGATGTAAACTATCAGAGAAGGAAGCGAGAACATGACAAAAGACGAGAAAATTGCAAAGCTCGGCAAAGAAATCACGGATCGCGCAACGGTCCTGCTCGGCAAGGACAAGATCACGCCGGATGCCCCGGAGTATCTGGGCATCAACTCCGCCCTGAAGTTCACGGCGGTGAAGTATGATGAGAAGATGGCGGACGATATCCTCGATATCGCCCTGACGATGAAAAAGCGCGTGCCGCTCACGATCGAGCAGCTCGCAAAGAAAAACCCGCAGTTCGACAGAGCCTATCTGGAAAAAGCGATGCAGGCTATCAGCGAGAGCGGTCTGGTCGAGTTCCATTGGGAGAACCTCGACGGCAAGAACCCGAACCATGAGAAACGCTGGGTGCTGGACATGTTCGTCCCCGGCAGTGCCGAGATCATGATGATCAATCCCGAGCAGGCGGACATGTTCCCGGAGACGGCAGACTTCTTCGAGCGCATGGCGTATCTGCCGCTGGCGGGCATCACCGAGATGGTGCCTCCCGGAGGCGCCGGCATCGGCATGCACGTCATCCCGGTCGAAAAGGCCATCCCGGCCGAGAGCAAGTCTCTGCCGATCGAGCACCTGTCCCACTGGCTGAAGAAGTACGAGGGCCACATCGGCGTGTCCGTGTGCTCCTGCCGCAAGCAGCAGCGCATCCGCGGCGAGGGCTCCGGCGACGTGGAAGGCGAGTGGTGCATCGGCGTCGGCGACTTCGCCGACTACTGCCGCGAGACGAACCACGGCCACGACATCACCTATGAAGAGGCCATGGAGATCCTCCAGAAGGCCGAGGACCGCGGCTATGTCCACCAGATCACGAACATCGACGGTGAGAACAAGATCTTCGGCATCTGCAACTGCGCCGTCGGCGTCTGCAACGCGCTGCGCACTTCGCAGCTGTTCAACACGCCGAACCTGTCCGCCTCCGCCTACGTGGCCGAGAGCGACCCGGAAAAGTGCGTTGCCTGCGGCAAGTGCGTAGAGACCTGCCCGGCTGGTGCTGTCCGCCTCGGTCAGAAGCTCTGCACGAAGGAAGGCCCCATCCAGTATCCGCACCATGAGCTGCCGGACGACACCAAGTGGGGCGAGGATCACTGGAACAAGAATTACCGCAACGAGAACGGATGCATCCAGACCTGGCCGACCGGCACGGCACCCTGCAAGGCTGCCTGCCCGGCACACATCGCCATCCAGGGCTACATCAAGATGGCGGGCGACGGCCGCTATGCCGACGCGCTCAAGCTCATCAAGAAGGATAACCCGTTCCCGGCTGTCTGCGGTAGCATCTGCAGAAAGTACTGCGAGGATGCCTGCACCCGCGGCACCGTCGACGAGCCGCTGGCCATCGACGAGATCAAGAAGTTCATTGCCGAGCAGGACATGAAGGCCGAGCACCGCTACGTGCCGCCCATGAATTCCTGCACGCATGAGAAGTTTGACCAGAAGGTCGCCATCATCGGCGGCGGCCCGGCCGGTATGTCCTGCGCCTACTTCCTGGCCATCGAGGGCTACAGCCCGGTCGTGTTCGAGAAGGAAGCCGTGCCCGGCGGCATGCTCGTCAACGGCATTCCGAGCTTCCGCATCGGCAAGGACGTGGTCAAGTCCGAGATCGATGTGCTGCGCGAGATGGGCGTGGAGTTCAAATGCGGCGTCGAAGTCGGCAAGGACATCACCATCCAGCAGCTGCGCGAAGAGGGCTACCAGGCGTTCTACGTCGCGGTCGGCCTGCAGCAGGCGGCGAAGCTCAACATCGCCGGCGAGGATCTCAAAGGCGTCAAGAGCGGTCTCGACTTCCTGCGTGAAGTCAACGCCGGCAAGCTCAAGAAGCTCACGGGCGATGTGGTCGTCATCGGCGGCGGCAACGCGGCCATCGACGTGGCGCGCGCGGCCCTGCGTCTGACCAAGGGCAGCGTGAACATGTACTGCCTCGAGAAGGACGAGGAGATGCCCACCGTTCCGGACGAGAAGAACGCCGGCATCGCCGACGGCGTCGTCATCAACAACTCCTGGGCGCCGAAGGCCATCCTCGGCGAGGGCGGCAAGGTCACCGGCATCGAGCTGATGCGCTGCGTGTCCGTCCGCGACGCGAGCGGCAAGTTCGCCCCGGTCTATGACGAGAATGAGACCATCACCGTCCCGTGCTCCAACGTTCTGGTCGCCATCGGCCAGCGCTCGGTCTACGGCGACGTTCTGGCCGGCACCGCGGCGGAGACGGCTGACGGCCGCCTGATCGCACACGACGCCGTGACGTTCCAGTCCAATGAGCCCGATATCTTCGTCGGCGGCGACTGCGCCACTGGCCCGAAGTACACGATCGACGCGATCGCGACCGGCCGCGAGGGCGCGGTGTCCATCCACCGCTTCGTCAACAAGGGCCAGACCCTGACGATCCACCGCAACACCCGCGAGTTCAAGGAGCTCAACAAGGACGATATCGTTCTGCCGACCGAGAAGATCAAAAAGCCCGCGCGTGCCGCCGTTGCCATCGACAGCAAGAAGGTGCGCACCATGCAGGACGACCGCGTGACGTTCACCGAAGAGCAGATCCGCTCCGAGGCGTCCCGCTGCCTGAGCTGCGGCCGCAGCGTCGTCGATCCGAACAAGTGCATCGGCTGCGGCATCTGCACGACCAAGTGCGAGTTTGACGCCATCCACCTCAAGCGCGTGCGTCCGCAAAACAGCAAGATGATCCCGGCCGAGGACAAGTTCAAGGCCATCGGCCCCTACGCTGCCAAGCGTCAGGTGAAGATCATCAAGAAGTCTCTGGCGGAAAAGAAAAAGTAATCCATCATTATGAGGCGGGCACAGAACCCTTCCCGCTGTGCCCGCCTGCTTGAAAGGAGCACCATGCACGAGCTGAGTATCGTTACTTATGTTGTCAAGCAGGTGCAGGAGATTGCCAAGGAAAACAACCTCACCGAGATTGAGTCGGTCACGCTCGAATTCGGTGAGGTCTCCGGCATTGTGCCGGAATATCTCGAGGACTGCTGGAACTGGTATACCAAGAAGGAGCCGATCATTCAGGGCACGAAATTCCTGTATGAGATCATTCCGGCCGTCACCTGGTGCGACGACTGTAAGACCACTTACCCGACCGTACAATACGGCAAGACCTGCCCGCACTGCGGCAGCGGCAACACCTGGCTGCAGCAGGGCAATGAGATCAATATCAAACAGATCGAGGCGCGCTGATTCCGGCACGCCTCCCTGCCTATGGGCAGCAAAAGAGACAGAAGCGGTCGCGCAGCCGCTTTTGATAGAAACATAGAAACACGAACGAAGAGGGAGTGAACCATGAAAGACCTGAAACATCTTTTGTACTTCGAAAACCTTTTGCAGGAAGCGCACAATGACCTGATCGCTCAGGCGCAGAACGAGGGGAAGATCTGCGTTGCCTATGCCTGCGAAAACACGCCCGAGCCGCTGCTGAACCTGCCCGGCGCGTTCTCAACGCGCCTGCGCGCGCCGCGCACCGGCTCTATGGAAATGGCCACATATTATATGACCAGCTTCCTGTGCGAGTACAGCCGCGCGCTGCTCGAGCGCGCCATTGAAGGCGGCTACAACTTTGCCGACTGCATGATTACGCCGGACGGCTGCTCGATGATGAACCGCGCCGTGGAGAACATGGAGCTGCTCAAGACCATGGGCAAGGACAAGCCGAAGTTCTTCTTCGAGTACATGGAGATCCCGATGAAGGCGGACGACAACGGCCTGAACCTGTACGTCCTGCAGTGCCGCAACCATATCCTCACACCGCTGCACGATGTCTACGGCATCGACGTCTCGGATGAGGCCATCCGCAAGTCTGTCGCCGAGCACAACCGCGTGTGCGAGCTCATCCGCGCCATCGGCGAGTACCGCAAGGGCCCCAATCCGCGCATCACGGGCTACGAATTCCACGTCATCACGCTTGCGACCTATGTCGCGCCGAAGTATCTGCTCATCGACAAACTCGAGGAGACGCTCAAGGAGCTCAAGGCCCGCCGCCCGGACAAGAAGAACCCCTACCGCGCGCGTGTGGTCGTCGTCGGCTCTGAGGTCGATGACATTGACTTCATCAAGCTCGTTGAGGAGACCGGTGCGTACGTCTGCGCCGACCGGTTCTGCTACGGCTCGTTCCCGGGCCGCGACCCGATCGTGCTGACGGACGATGAGGACGCGCTGACCCAGATCTGCCGCCAGTACATGAACCGCGCCCAGTGTCCGCGCTACATGAACATGCCCAAGATGATCGGCCGCCGCGAATACGTCAATCAGCTCGCCAAGGAGTACGAGGCCGACGGCATCATCTACGAGCAGATCAAGTTCTGCGACCCGTGGGCGTACGAGCGCATGCTTGGCTCGCACATCCTCAACGATGACTACGGCTATCCTGTCCTGTCCGTTGACCGCCCGTATAACATCGCTTCCTCCGGCCAGATGCGCACCCGTGTGCAGGCGTTCGTGGAAAGCATGGAGATCAAGAAGATTCAAGGGGGGAAACAGTGATGTCCAACAAGAGAATCGGCTGTGAAAACTTCGGTAAGTTCTATACCGAGGGCAAGGTCCGCAACCGCCGCGAGTGGCGCGGCGTGACCGACACGCTCTATGATTATTCCCGCTGGCTGCACAACTGGATCACCATGGCGAAGATGGTCTCCAAGCCGCGCAACATCAAGGCCATGTTCCGCTATCGCTGGATGGCCAACTATCTGGCCGTGCCCATGATGGTCGACCGCCACACCCAGGGCCTGCGCGATGAATATCTGCGCATCTGCCACCTGGAGCAGGATCTTATCATCGAGGACGTGGCAAAGCTGCTCGACGGTCTCTTCCGCGGCGACCGCCGCATCGGCAAGGACAAGAAATTCTCCGACAAGGTCGTGCTCGTGGACGAAAACGAGATGACCGCCGTCATGATGGGCTTCCCGACGCTCAAGGGCCTGAGCCGTGAGACGCCGTCGACCTATGTCTCCGTGCTGCTCAACCAGCACGCAGCCGAGCATTATATCGACGTCGCGCAGGAGTACGGCCTCGCGGGCGATGTCTGCCCGATGCCGGAGGCGGAGGCCGGTGTGTCCATCGACGACGACGCGCCGGTGCTCGGCGCGTGCGCCGTGCAGTGCAACACGACGTGCGACGGCTCTCTGCTCGGAAACGGCGTCATTTCCAAGCGCCTCGAGCTTGAGGACGGCATTCCGGTGTTCCAGCTGGCAGCGCCCCTGCGCCACCGCGAGGACGACGTGCAGGATTACGCCGCGCAGGAGATCAAAAATGCCATCGCCTTCATCGAGGAGCACACCGGCGAGAAGTGGGACTGGAAGGCGTACTTCGAATGCGCCGAGCGCGTGAACTACGCCACCAAGTGCCGCCTCGAGTGGCTGGAGATGAACAAGACCGACTATCCGCAGGTCTTTGGCTCCAACCTCGCGCTGTACACGGAGACGAACTACATGGCCATCTGCGGCAAGGTCCCGGCATTCCGCGAGGTCGACCGCAAGATCACCCAGCTCGCCGAGCGTGCCTACCGCAAGCAGAAGAAGGCCGCCAACGAGTACCGCCACCGCGCCATCGTCTGGGGCGTGCAATCGCACTTTTATATGGACTTCCTCGTCTGGCTGCTCAACTGCTGGGGCATCGTGCCGCTGACGGATATGCTCTCCATGGTCTCGACACGCGAGCTCGCCACGACTGACACGCCCGAAAACCGTGAGCAGGCGTATTACGATATGGCATGGCTGACCGAAAACATGATCATGCGCAACCGTACCCACGGCGGCTACAAGGTGCTGCTTGATGAGCTGTGGGAGTTCTGCGAGCAGTTCAATGCCGACATGGTCATTCTCTGGGAGCACATGAGCTGCAAGGCACTCGACGGCATGCACGGTCTGTTTGAAGAGCGCGCCCGCGAGCACGGCATCCACCTCGTCTGGGTCACGCACGATCTGTTCGACCCGCGTGTCATCTCACGGCAGGGCGTGCGTCAGCAGGTCAATGACTATATGCGCACCGTCATGCAGGAAGAGCCCGTGGATCCGAGCCTGGAGATCCTGAAGGACGAGAAGTCCTGGTAATCAGAGAGGAGATCGAACATGAACAATTTGAAATGCAAGCTGCTCAAGGCCCTTGCGGGTGTGTCGCTCGGCGCACTCGGCGCGTTCGTGGTCACGTTTGTCATCTATTTCTGGAACCTGGACATGAAGCTGACTTCCGTCATGGAGGGCATCCTGCTCAAGCACTACGACAAGATCGACCGCGACCAGCACCTGTAATCTTTTTCTGTACAGCCCGTCTGCTTCGGCAGGCGGGCTTTTTTCGCATGTAAACAATTTGTGACGCCTCTTGACGACAAAAAATATTATCGCTATAATGCGTAGCGTGCTACACATTGGAGGCGTATCATGGAGCAATTTCAAATCGGATGTCTATTAAAAATGATTACGGATAAGATCAAAATGCGGGCAGATGCCGATCTTGCGCAGCAGGGGCTGACGCTGACGCAAAGCCGCGTGCTGGGCTATCTGGACCGCAGCGGCGGTCAGGCGACGCAAAAGGAGATCGAGGGCTTTCTGCAGGTGTCGCACCCGACGGTGGCGGGCATCATCAACCGCATGGAGCAAAATGGCTTCGTGCGCTGCCGGCTCGACCCGGCGGACAAACGCAGCAAGATCGTCAGCCAGACGGAGCGCGCTGCCGCGGTCGCGCAGGATATGCACGCCACGATCCAGACAACGGAGCAGCAGATGCTCCGCTCGCTGACGCCGGAACAGATCGCGGCGCTGGAATCGGCGCTGCGCACGATCTATGCCGATCTCGGCTGACAGGCCCGTGATCCAGGAAGGAGGAAATCCATGCTTCATACATTATCCCGCAGCCTGCGGGAAAACAAAGGCCCCGCGCTCGTGACGGTGTCGCTCTCGGCGCTGGAGGTCGTGTTTGAGATCGTGATCCCGCTGTTCATGTCCAACCTCATTGACTTCGGCATTGAGGGCGGCAGCATGGCGGCGGTCTGGAAGTTCGGTGCATTTTTGCTGCTGCTGGCGGCGTTCCAGCTGGCGACCGGCGTGCTCGCGGCGCGCATCGCGGCGCGTGCATCCGTCGGCTTTGGCGCGAACCTGCGTGAGGATATGTACAACAACGTGCAGACCTTTGCGTTTTCCAACATCGACAAGTTTTCCACTGCGTCCATCGTCACGCGCCTGACGACGGATGTCACGAACGTGCAGAATGCCTTTCAGATGCTCATGCGTATGGCGATCCGCTCACCGGTCATGCTGGTCTTTTCCATGATCGTGTCGTTCCGCATCAGCCGTGACATCTCCATGACGTTTCTCATCATTCTGCCGATCCTTGCCGTGGCGCTGTTTTTCATCATCCGCAGCGTGTTCCCGATCTTCACGCGCGTTTTCCGCACATATGACGAGCTCAATAACGTCGTGCAGGAAAATGTCCGCGGTATCCGTGTCGTGAAGTCCTTTAATCAGGAACAGCACGAGATCCGCAAATTCGGCGCCATTTCCGAGCGCATTTACAAGGACTTTTCCAAGGGCGAGCGGCTCATCACGCTCAACGCGCCGCTGATGCAGTCATGCATCTACGCGTGCATGATCATCATCTCCTGGCTCGGTGCCAAGGCCATCATCGCCAGCGGCAATGACCCGGCACTCGGCCTGACGACCGGCAACCTCACTGCGCTCATCACCTATGCCATGCAGATCCTCTCGAGCCTGATGATGCTGTCCATGGTCTTTGCCATGCTGACGATCTCGCTCTCGTCCGCGCGCCGCATCGCCGAGGTGATCGAGGAAAAGACGGACATTCAAAATCCGGAGCACCCGATCATGGCCGTGCGCGACGGCGCCATTGATTTTGACCATGTGAGTTTTGTCTACGCCTCCAAGGCGGACAAAAAGGTGCTCGATGACATTGATCTGCACATCCGTTCCGGCGAGACGATCGGCGTCATCGGCGGCACGGGCGCGTCCAAGTCCTCGCTCGTGCAGCTCATCCCGCGTCTGTACGATGTCACCGGCGGCAGGCTGACGCTCGGCGGCGTGGACGTGCGCGATTATGATCTGGAGACGCTGCGCAACGCCGTTGCCATGGTGCTGCAGAAAAACGAGCTGTTTTCCGGAACGATCAAGGAAAACCTCCGCTGGGGTAACGAAAACGCCACGGACGAGGAGCTCCGTCACGCCTGCGTGCTCGCGTGTGCGGATGAATTCATTTCCGCCATGCCGGACGGTTATGACACCTATATCGAGCAGGGCGGCACGAACGTCTCCGGCGGCCAGAAGCAGCGCCTGTGCATCGCCCGCGCGCTGCTGAAAAAGCCGAAGGTGCTCATTCTCGACGACTCGACGAGCGCCGTCGACACGCGCACGGATGCGCAGATCCAGCAGGCCCTTTCCGCCTATATCCCGGAGACGACGAAGATCATCATCGCGCAGCGCATCAGCTCGGTGCTGAACGCGGACCGTATCGTCGTGCTCGATGACGGCCACATTGACGCCGTCGGCTGCCACGATGAGCTGCTGCGCACGTGCGAAATTTACCGCGAGGTCTATGAGTCCCAGCAGAAGGGAGGCGAGGACGATGCCTGAACGCCCGAAGTTTGATTCCCAGACGCTCAAGCGCCTGCTGTCGTATATGCGCGCCTATAAGGGCACGCTCGTGCTCGTGACGGTCTGCATCCTGCTGAGCGCGGTCGCAGGCGCGGCCTCGTCCATGTTCCTGCAAAAGCTGATCGACGGCTATATTGTGCCCATGCTCGGCACAGCGTCGCCGGACTATTCCGGCCTGATCCGTGCGCTGATCACCATCGGCTGCGTGTACCTCGTCGGCACGCTGGCCACGTGGCTGTATAACCGCCGCATGGTCACGATCGCCCAGGGCACGCTCAAGCGCATCCGTGACGAGATGTTTGAGAAGATGCAGAGCCTGCCCATCCGCTACTTTGACACGCATACGCACGGCGACATCATGAGCCTGTACACAAACGATACCGATACGCTGCGCCAGATGATCGCGCAGTCCATGGCGCAGCTCGTATCGTCTGTGTTCACGCTTGCGGCAGTGTTTTTCTGCATGCTGTACATCAGCATCTGGCTGACGCTGATCGTGTGCGCCGTCATGGCGCTCATTCTCGTGTTCGTGCGCAAGCTCACCGGCCGCATCGGCGGCTACTTCATGGCGCAGCAGACGGCGCTGGCCGATCTCAACGGCTATGTTGAGGAGATGGTCAACGGCCAGAAGGTCGTCAAGGTCTTCTGCCACGAGGGGCAGAGCAAGGCGGAGCTGCGCCGCCGCAACCGCGTCTGGGCGGAAAACGCCGCGCGCGCCAGCGGCATGGCCAACAGCATGATGCCGATGATGAACGCCGTAGGTTACCTGCAGTATGTCATCATCGCCGTCATCGGCGGCACGATGGCGATTGCCGGCACGCCGAACCTCGGCCTGACGGGCATGAACACGCTCACGCTCGGTATGATCGCATCCTTCCTCACGCTCTCGCGCGGGTTTACAAACCCGATCTCGCAGATCTCCAACCAGTTCAACTCCATCGTCACAGCACTGGCCGGCGCATCGCGCATTTTCGCGTTCATGGATGCCGAGCCGGAGACGGACGACGGCTATGTGACGCTTGTCAACGCCAAGGAGGAAAACGGCACGCTCGCCGAGACCGACCACCACACCGGTCTCTGGGCGTGGAAGCACCCGCACGGCGACGGCACGGTCACATACACGAAGCTTGCCGGGCGCGTCGTGTTCGATCACGTGGACTTCGGTTATACGCCGGACAAAGAGGTCCTGCATGACATCACGCTCTACGCCGCTGTCTCTTATACACATCTGACGCTGCCGACGAGCGATCTAGTGTAGATCT
>ERZ1504597.417-NODE-417-length-12315-cov-2.697798_pt1 | contig 12315 bp, 10 predicted proteins | sample MGYA00571819_ERZ1504597 | MGnify/ENA primary metagenome ERZ1504597 (study PRJEB39906, sample SAMEA3182061) | gut metagenome | biome: human; feature: gut; material: Stool; isolation source: human stools | place: Canada | collected 2013-01-14 ... | reverse complement strand
CAAGAATTTGAAAACATCCGCCGGCTCTTTATCGGTTCTCCGTCCATTCGTCCTTATTCGGCGATGGCCTCATAGCCGTCGGGCGGGGTCAGGCCCAGAGCCTCGCACATGGTGGGGTTGTACTTGGGGGTGAACTGGGGGGCGTACTCGATGGGCATGGTGGCGGGATCGGCGCCGTTCACCAGGATATCATAGGCCATCTCACCGGTTTTGTAGCCGATGTCATAGTAGCTGATGGTCAGCGTGGCCACGCCGCAGCCCTTGCAGATGCCCTCCTCACCGGCGATGATGGGAGTGCCGGTGTCCAGGGAGATGTTGCCGATCAGTTCGGCGTTGTTGGCAGCGGTGTTGTCGGTGGGAACGTACAGGACATCGCTGGCCGTGCAGGCTGAGGAGGCCACAGCGGACAGGTCGTTGGAGTCGGAGAAGGAGTATTGGGTGCAGGTATAGCCCAGATCCTCCAGGTAGCCTTGGACGGTGTCCACCTGATACTGGCTGTTGGGCTCGGCGGAGCAGTACAGCAGGCCCACAGTCTGGGCGTCGGGGAACCAGGTGTGCAGCATCTCAGCCTGCTGGTCCAGGGGCGCCAGATCGGAGGTGCCGGAGACGTTGTAGCCAGTGGTGCCGGTAAAGCCGTCAATGCCCAGAGCCACGCCGTACTCGGTGATGGAGGTGCCCAGAATGGGAATGGTGCTGGTGCCGGTGGCAGCGGCCTGGAGAGCGGTGGTGCCGTTGGCCATGATCAGGTCCACGCCCTGGGAGACAAAGTTGTTGGCAATGGTGGTGCAGTTGGCGGTATCGCCGGAGGCGTTCTGGGGGTCGATGGTGACACTGTCGCCCAGCAGTTCCGTCAGGGCGTCCTGGAAGCCCTGGGTGGCGGCGTCCAGGGCCTCGTGCTGGACCTGCTGGATAATACCCACGGTGTAGGTCTGGCTGCCGGAGGCGGACTCGTCGCCGCTGGTATCGGCATCGGTATCTGTGGACTGGGTGTCGCCGCCGCAGGCAGCCAGGCTCAGAGCCATGACGGCGGTCAGCGCAAGGGCAAGAAACTTCTTTTTCATCGCAGAGATCTCCTTTTCAAGATTGATCGCGGGGAAATTACAAAAAGCGGCTCTGTCCGAAGAGCAGAGCCGCCTTCCATACGGGGTGAGATCCACCGGCCGCCGGACCTTCACTGGCTGCTCTGCCTATGACAATATCGGCCCGCATAGCGGACCTGGCAGCCATAAAATCGAGAGAACCCCGCCACAGTGCGGAACGCTGCTGCAAACAAAACCATGGAAGAGCTCCCTTCTGCCGACCGGCCTTTGTACTTTTACACCATACTGCTTTAAACAGGCAAAGTCAATGGTGAATTTATACAAAATCTCTGGAAAATGTTTCAGAGGCAGGAGATTTCCCAAAAAACAGAGCCGCCCGGCAGCTTCCTCAGCAGAAAGCGCCGGGCGGCGGGGCCACGCGCTCCTCAGCCCCACAGGGCGGAGAGCATGGGAATGACCTGCTTTTTCCGGGACATGACCTTGGGCAGGAACACCACGTCCTCCGCATCCTCCACATTGAAGGCCTGGCGGATGCTGTCCCTGTCGCCCACGAACAGCAGCTGGGTGCCCTCCAGCAGTACATCGGTAATCATCAGGATTACCATGTCGAAGCCCTGCTTCTTCTGCAGGGAGCTCATGAGCTGCAAAAACTCTCCCTTGCGCTGGAGCAGCTGGTCGGAGTCCATGCAGGTGACCTGGCTCACCGCCAGGTTGTGGCCTGCGATGTGGAACTCCTTGTAGTCTGTGCGGAAGATCTCCTCTGCAGACTTCGCACCGCCGCCGGAGGCGGAGAAGATCACCTGTCCCAGCGCCTGGAGGGAGATGTTGGCGATCCGGGCCATGCGGTTGGCCACGTCGATGTCCCGCTGGGTGCAGGTGGGAGACTTGAACATGACCGTATCGGAGACGATGGCCGCGGCCATCAATCCCGCCATCTTGGCGGTGGGCATCAGGCCCTTGTCCTGATACATCCCCGCCACGATGGTGGTGGTGCTGCCCACGGGCTCGTTCCGGACAGTGATGGGATTCTTGGTCTGGATGTCCGCCAGCCGGTGATGGTCGATGATCTCCAGAATCTCCGCCTGGTCCAGGCCCGGTACGGACTGGGCCTTCTCGTTGTGGTCCATCAGGATCACCTGCTTGCGGCGGGGCCGCAGCAGATGGTAGCGGGACAGGGTGCCCACCACCCGCTCCTCCTCATCCAAAATGGGATAGGCCCGGAAGCGGCTTTCCAGCACGGTGTTCTGCACGTCGTCGATATAGTCGTCCAGGTGGAAGCACACCAGATCCTTGTTCTTGCAGATGCTGCTGATGGGCATGGCATGGTAGATGAGCCGCACTGCCCGGTAGGCGTCATAGGCGGTGGAGATGATGCAGGTGTCCGTCTGCATGGCCAGCAGCTCCGGGTCCACCTCCGCCTGACAGACGATGATGCAGCTGACGCCGATCTCCAGCGCACGGCGGATCATGTCCGGCTGGTCGCCGCAGACCACGATGCTGCCCGGGTCGGAGAACACCAGGTTCTCCCGGCTGGCGGGCAGGGCGATGGGGACCTCACCGGAGATCACGTCCCGCATCTCGCCGCCCTGGTTGAGAATTTTGCCCTCCAGCACGGACAGCAGGTTGTACACCGGGATCTCGCCCACCTTAGGGTTGCGGACGGAGGACATGTCATAGTTGGCCACATCCCCGGCGGAGAGCATTCCGAACAGGGTCCCGTCCTCATTGGCCACGGGGATGGCGGAGATCTTGTCCTTCTGCATGGTCCGCCAGGCCCGGCTGATGGTGGCAGCGGCGGACAGGGTGGCGGGCGTGTCGTAATCCAGGTCCCGGACCTGGGTACGCACGTTGTTCAGCAGCTTGGGGGGCTGGAAGCCGAAGCGATCCAGCACGGTCTGGGTCTCGTCACTGATCTGGCCCAGGCGGGCGGCCTCGTACTGCCGCTGGCCAAGGGCGTTCTTCAGCGCCGCGTAGGCCATGGCGGAGACGATGGAGTCCGTGTCCGGGTTCCGGTGTCCGGTGATATAGATGGTGTCCATGAATACTCCCTCTCAAGTGGATGCGGGGCATCCAATTTTTGGCGTGTTGATAGCTTTATTATGCGTCTCCGGCGCAGGTTTGTCAACAGCCCGCAGGCCGGAAAACCGGGGGCCGGAAGGGCAAAAACTGCCTCCGCCAGCGGGGGCGGAGGCGGTTTTGCGCCGGTGCGCGACGGCGTTCACAGGGTTTCCAAATAGGCCTCGATGGCCTCGCCCATGAAGTGGGCTGTGCCGGGGCCGTAGCTGTCCAGAACCTCTGCAAAGCGGTTGTCCCAGCTGTACAGGTCCGCCAGGCGGCGGAGCTTCTCCTCGTCGCAGCTGCGGCTGAACTTCACCAGATGGGCCTGCCAGCGGAGCACCAGCTCCCGGGCCTCCGGACTGGCGGGGTCGCCCTTGGTCGCCTCAGCGGCAAAGGCCATGAGAATGGGGTCGGCGTCCTCCTGCTCGGCGGACGCGCCGATATAGCTTGCCATGGGATTTTTCCTCCTTGCGTGGGATTGAATCGGGGTCAGAGAATGACCAGCTCCTTGGGGGCCAGAGTGAGGTTTTGACAGCCCTCCGGTGTGAGGTACAGCACGTCCTCAATCCGCACACCCAGCTTCCCGGGCAGGTAGATGCCCGGCTCGGCAGAGATCACCGCCCCGGCGGGCAGGGGCTTGTCGTTGGAGGGAGTGGCGTTGGGCCCCTCGTGGATCTCCACTCCCACGCCGTGGCCGAAGCTGTGGCCGAAACAGGGACCGTAGCCCGCCTGCCGGATGATGTCCCGGGCGGCGCCGTCCACAGCCTTTCCAGTGGCCCCGGCCCGGGCGGCTGCGATACCCGCCAGTTGGGCCTGCAGCACCGTGTCGTAGACCTGGCGCATCTCATCCGTCACGGATCCCACCGCCACGGTACGGGTCATGTCGGAGCAGTAGCCGTGATAGATGCAGCCGAAGTCCATGGTGACGAACTCCCCGGCCTGGATGACCTTTTCCGAGGGTACCCCGTGGGGCAGGCTTCCGTTGGGGCCGGACACCACGATGGGATCGAAGGACTTGTCCTCCGCCCCGTAGTGGAGCATGAGATACTGGAGCCGGGCGGCGATCTCCTTCTCCGTGACGCCGGGCCGGATCTCGTTCAGGATATCCGTCAGGGCCTTCTCCGCGATCCGCTGGGCGGCAATCATGATCTCCAGCTCCTCCGGGTCCTTTACCGCCCGCAGCTCTGCCAGCAGGTCCGCCGCGGGCACCAGCTCACAGGGCAGAGCCCGGGCATAGGCGTCGTGCTCCCGGACGGCCATATAGGCGTCCTCAAACCCCAGGCGCTGGATGCTGTGGCGCTGGACGGCCTCCATCAGCAGGGCGGAATAGCCCCGGCCGTGGCCTGCCTCCTGGACCTCCGCATCCTGCACATGCCGCCGGGCGGCCTCTGTGTACCGGGAGTCGGTGAAGTAATAGAACTTCTCCCGGGTGACCAGGGCCATGCCGTCGGTCCCGGCGGAGTGGAAGCCGGAGGCGTAAAAACGGTTGGCCTCATGGGTCAGCAGCATACCGTCCAGGTCACGGGATTCCAGCTGGGCGGCGATTTTAGCAAAATGATTCATCGTGTTACCTCCTGGGCCTCTATTTTCTCCACAGAGGCTTTGATAAACCCATAGAACAGCGGATGCGGCCGGTCGGGACGGCTCTTGAACTCCGGGTGAAACTGGGCACCCACGAACCAGGGGTGGTCCGGCAGCTCGATGATTTCTACCAGGCGGCCGTCTGGGGACAGGCCCGCCAGCCGCATACCGCCCACCTGCATCTCCGCCCGGAAATCGTTGTTGAACTCGTAGCGGTGGCGGTGGCGCTCGGAGATCTCTGCCGCGCCATACAGCTCCCGGCTGCGGGAGCCCTCCGCCAGCACGCAGGGGTAGCGGCCCAGCCGCATGGTGCCGCCCTTGGCGGTGACATTCACCTGGTCCGGCATCAGGTCGATGACCGGGTGGGCGGTGGAGGAAAATTCGGAGGAGCTGGCGTCTGCCCAGCCCAGCACGTGGCGGGCGAACTCGATCACCGCCATCTGCATCCCCAGGCAGATGCCGAAGTAGGGAATGCAGCGTTCCCGGGCGTACCGCACGGCCGCGATCATGCCCTCGATGCCCCGGTCGCCGAAGCCGCCGGGCACCAGGATGCCGCTGCAGCCCGCCAGCCGCTCCGCCGCACTGGCCTCCGTCAGGGTCTCAGAGTCCACCCACCGGATGTCTACTACCGCGTCGTTGGCGGTGCCCGCATGGTTCAGGGACTCCACCACGGAGAGGTAGGCGTCGTGGAGCTGGGTGTACTTGCCCACCAGGGCGATGGACACCCGCTTGCGGGCGTTCTTCTCCCGCTTCACCATGGCGCTCCACTCCCGCAGATCCGGCTGGTGAGTGATGAGGCCCAGCTTCCGGCACACCACCTCGTCCAGACCCTCCTTGGCCATCAGCAGGGGCACCTCATACAGCGTCTCCGCCGTGGCGTTCTGGATGACGCAGTCCGGCTGGACATTGCAGAACAGGGCAATCTTCCGGCGGATGTCCTCTGTGATGGGCACGTCGCACCGGCATACCAGAATATCCGGCTGGATGCCCAGGGACAAAAGCTCCTTCACGGAGTGCTGGGTGGGCTTGCTCTTCAGCTCGCCGCTGCCGGGGATCTGGACGATGAGGGGCACGTGGATGAACACCACATCCCCCTGGGGCCGCTCCGCCGCCACCTGCCGGATAGCCTCCAGGAAGGGCTGGGACTCAATGTCGCCCACGGTGCCGCCGATCTCCGTGATGACCACGTCCACGTCCTCTTCCGCCATGGCGTAGATGCGGCGCTTGATCTCGTCGGTGATGTGGGGGATGATCTGCACCGTGGCGCCCAGGTAGTCGCCCCGGCGCTCCCGGTTCAGCACGGACCAGTAGATCTTGCCGGAGGACACGGAGCTGTTGCCGGTGAGGTCCTCGTCCACGAACCGCTCGTAGTGGCCCAGGTCCAGGTCCGTCTCGGCTCCGTCCTCGGTGACGAACACCTCCCCGTGCTGATAGGGACTCATAGTCCCCGGGTCCACATTGATATAGGGGTCGAACTTCTGGTTCCGCACCCGGACGCCCCGCTGCTTCAGAAGCCGCCCCAGGGAGGCCGCGCAGATCCCCTGGCCCAAGCCGGAGACCACGCCGCCGGTAACGAATACGAATTTCGTTGACATGCCGCTCACCTTGCCTTTCCACGCAAACAGTTTTAGCAGGAAACCGAATTGTACGCCCCGGGCCGACAAACAAAAAACAAACTTCATGCGCGGTACAGTGCACCACGAATACAGGCAAATGCCGCTGCGCATGAAGTTTTGCGCATCATTTCCGGTTGCCCCAAAGGGGCGGGGAAATGGCGCATTTTCGTTTTTTGTTATGCAAAAGCATAACAAAAAACACCGCCGGACCGATTTTGCGGCTGAAAGTCCCAGTCTCTTTCGGGACGTTCGGCCGCGGTCCGCGGTGTGTCTGTTCGGTTGTCGCGTTGCGGCATCCGCCGCAAACCGCTGCCCAAAGCGTTTCCAAAAAATACTGTTTCAGTGTAGCACCGGCTTGGGAAAATGTCAACGGCCGTCAGATGGCAAAACCGGCAGAATCCGCAGGGCGATTCCAACCGGTTTTCTGTGGATTTCGGCAAAGGCCGGGCGCGGAAACTCCGCGCCCGGCCTTTGGAAGAGTCATGGAGCCCCGTAGGTCTGGTGGATCTGGACCAGCTCCATGGGGGAGTCCACCCAATTCTCCACATACCCGCAGCCGCAGCAGACGTAGCGGATCACCGGGACCTTGCCCAGCAGGGTGTACCGGGTGGTATAAATGTTGCTGCCGCTAGCGTAGCGGCTGGGGTGGTCGGGGGTTCGGACGATGTCTCTGCTGCCGCATTTGGGGCAGGTGTGCGAATTCTTCATTTCGGCTCCTTTCGGTTTAGGAGGGCCGCCCCGCACAGGGCCAGCAACGCGGCCAAGTCCGCCGGGGCCGGCGCCGGGCAGAGCGTTTTCGGTGTATCCTCCATACCGCTCACCGGCTCCGGCGGCCGTAAAACCGGATGGCGAGAGGGATGGACACCACGGTCAGCACCACGGCGGCGATGGCGGCGGGAACCAGGGAGAGGGACAGATAGAAGCCGCCGTCCAGGGAGGACTGCTCAATGGTGGCGATGCCTCCGGCGCTGGCGCACACCAGAAAGATGATGAGGAACATCGCCAGCCGCCCCTTTTCTACGCCGAACCGGAACATCATGGGCAGAGTGATGTCCAGGATGCACACGGCCACGCACACGGACAGCAGGATGACGGGGATGGAGGGACCCTCCACATCGCTGAGCCAGATGACCGACAGGATGGTCTGAAGGACAAAGGTGGCCGCCGCCGAGACGGCCACGGCGATCCAGCCGAAGAGATACTTGCTCAGCACCACGTCCCGGGCGGAATACGGCATCATGGCAGCCATCTGGTCCCAGCGGCTCCGCTCGTCATAGGCCAGGGCGGTGTAGGGCAGCATAGAGGCATACACCACGGCAAAGGTGCTGTAAAACGTGCCGGGGATGCAGGAGAACACCAGAATTAACAGCAGGAAGATCTTCATCTGCCGGAAGATCACGTAGTAGTCTTTCAAAAGCAGGGCAGTCATTGCTCCTTCGCTCCTTTCACCAAAAACAGGACGATATCCTCCACCGTGGGCCGCTCCAGCGCCCAGCCCGCAGGCACCAGCGCCCGCTTCACCAAGCACCGGACGCCGCCGAAGCTGCTGTTCTCCCGGGCTACCACGGCCCCGTCCTGAAGGCTGTTCACTTGATCTGCCGTGCCCACGAAGATGCCATACTCCTCCAGCAGCCGATCCTTCTCGTCGCAGAACAGCAGCCGCCCCTGGTGGAGGAAGGCGATATAGTCGCACAGCTTTTCCAGGTCGCTCAAAATGTGGGAGGAGATCAGGATGGAGTGGTCCTCCTCCCGGGTGAACTCGTTGAAGATCTCCAGCACCTCGTCCCGGACGATGGGGTCCAGGCCGGCAGTGGCCTCGTCCAGCACCAGCAGCCTGGGGCTGTGGCTCAGGGCCACGGCGATGGCCAGCTTCATCTTCATGCCACGGGAGAAGTCCTTGAAGGGCTTTTTCTCCGGCAGGCCGAAGCGGGTGAGGTAATTCTGGTACTGCTTTCCGTCCCAACGGCGGTAGGTCTTGGCCATGACGCCTCCCACCTGAAGGGCATTCAGGCTCTCTGGGAAATAGGCCTCGTCCAGCACCACGCCGATGTCCTCTTTCAGGGAGAGAAACTCCGGCGAGGCGGAATCCGCCCCCAGGACGGTGCAGGTGCCGCTGTCCGGCCGCAGGGCCCCCATCAGCAGGCGGATGGTGGTGGACTTGCCGGCGCCATTCTCTCCCACCAGGCCGCAGATGGTGCCGCTGGGCACGGTGAGGGACAGGTCCTGTAAGGTAAAGCCGGGAAAGTGTTTCGTCACATGGCTCAATTCAATGGCGTTCATACGTGAGGTTCCTCCTCTTTCAGCAGGATGCGGAGCATTTCCATCAGCTCCGGTGCCGAGACGCCGCACTGGGCGGCCAGGTGGTCCTCCAGCTCCTTCAGCTTCTGCTCCCGGATCAGGTCCAGATTCTTTTCCGCCACAAAGCAGCCCTTGCCGGCCACGGTGTAGAGGAAGCCGTCGGCCTCCAGCTCGTCGTAGGCCCGCTTGGTGGTGATGACGGAGATCCGCAGGTCCTTGGCCAGGGCTCGGATGGAGGGCAGCGCCTCTCCGGGGGAGAGCTTCCCGGCAATGATCTGGGCTTTGATCTGGGAGTAGATCTGATCGTAGATGGGTTGGTTGGTGGTATTGCGGATGATGAGTTCCATGGAAGTCACTCCTGTTCGTACTGTACATTTACAGTATATACAGTATGCACGGATTGTCAAGAGGGAAATGCTGGATCCCGCAAAAATTTTTGTGGTCCTTGGGGCTAGGCTCTCAACAGAAAATGTGATACACTACTAAAGCTGAGACTGACGGCTTGTCCGGAGAAAAGGAGGTGAGCGCCGTGGAGACCATCCCCGGCAGCGGAAACTGGAAGCTAACCATTCGCCGGGAGGCGGCGGGGATCACCATCCTGCGGGCGGCCACCTGCGACGCCCGGGCCCGCCTGCCGGAGACGTTATACGGCCTGCCGGTGACGGCCCTGGGGGACCACGCCCTCTCGCCCACCGCCGCTTCCGCGGAGGGGGAGGACCTGCTGGTGACCTGCGGCACCGGGACGGACCCGGGGACCTGGAGCAACCGGGACCTGGAGGACCTGACCCTGCCCCGGTCCCTGGAGCGGGTGGGGGATTACGCCCTGATGAACTGCGGCGGCCTGCGGACCCTGCGGCTTCACGACGGCATCGGTCAGTGGGGCGGCGGGGTGCTGATGAACTGCCGACGGCTGGCAGCCTTCCATCTGACCCGGGTGGGGGAGCAGGGGGACACCCTGGCTTGGTTTGCCGACGAACTGCCCTGGGAGCTGGACGTCACCGTGGAGGAGACGGACGGCACCGTGTTCCGTTTGCTCTTTCCGGAGTACCGGGAGGTTTATGAGGAGAACTGCCCGGCCCATCACTTTGATTACAACATCTTCGGCGCCGGATATCCCTATCACCACTCCTTCCGCCGGAAGCGGCTGGACCTGCGGACGTATGACGAGCTGTGGAGCGGTTTTCTGGGCATGGAGCACGATGAGGACTGCGCGGTGCGGCTGGCCTTCTGGCGGCTGCGCTACCCGGTGGAGCTGACGCCCCGGGCGGAGGGGCAGTACCTGTCCTACCTCCGGGCCCACGCCGGAGAGGCGGCAGTCTGGCTGGTGGGAGAGCGGGACATGCCGGGGCTGGCGTTTCTGCTGAGGACGGCGGAGCCGGACCGGGAGGCCCTGTCCGCCGCCTGCGCCCTGGCGAGGGAGAGCGGGGTCTCCGAGGCCCTGGCCCTGCTGCTGGAACAGCAGCGGGATGCGGCCCCCCGGGGGCTGGACAAGACTTTTGACTTATAGCAGGGAAGGAGGCGCACCATGGCGGCCAAGGACCTGACGGCCATCGGACTGGAGATTTTGCAGACGGCCCGGAACGAACTGTATCTGAATCTGCCCTATCTGGATGTGGCGTTGTGCAGCCTGGACTTCCAGCCCGGCGGCGGTGTGACGCTGTCCCTGGCCACCGACGGGGAGACGCTGTACTACGACGGCAGCTTCCTCTCGGAGCGGTATCTCCGGTCCCGGACGGCGGTGGACCGGGCCTATCTCCACGTGCTGCTCCACTGTATGCTGCGGCACCTGTGGAAGAAGCGGGGCAGAGCGCCGGAGCTTTGGGACCTGGCCTGCGACGTCGCGGTGGAGAGCATCCTGGACGAGCTGGACTACCCCTGTCTGGCCGGGGGCTTCGTCCCCGCCAAGCAGAAGTTCTACGGCGAGTGCCGGGCAGAGATGCCGGTGCTGACGGCAGAGGGTATCTACCGCCATCTCCTGCGGCTGGACCTGCCGGAGTACGAGCTGGCCCGGCTCCAGCGGACCTTTCTGGTGGACGATCATGGCCTGTGGGATCCGGACCAGCAGGACCAGGAGCAGCAGAAGCAGCGGGAGCAGAAGTGGCAGGGCGTCTCCGAAAAGACCCAGACAGGACTGGAGACGGGGCTGGCCGGCAAGGCCACCGGCGGCGAGGCGGTGCTGGAGCAGATCCAGGTGGCCAACCGGGACGACGTGGACTACCGGACCTTCCTCCGGAGGTTCGCCGTACCCCGGGAGGTGATGGCGGTAGACGGAGATGCCTTCGACTACATCTTCTACACTTATGGCCTCCAGCTCTACGGCAACATGCCGCTGGTGGAGCCGCCGGAGACGAAGGAGGAGAAGCGGATCGAGGACTTCGTCATCGCCGTGGACACCTCTATGTCCACCTCCGGCGAGCTGGTGCGGCAGTTTCTGGCCTGCACCTACGCCATCCTCCGCAGCACGGAGACCTTCACTCGGAAGGTGAACATCCGCATTCTCCAGTGCGACGACCAGGTCCGGTCCGACACCCCCATCCGCGACCTGGAGGAATTGAAAGCCTATATGGAGAACTTCTCTCTGATGGGCGGCAGCGCCACGGACTTCCGGCCGGTGTTTGAACACGTGGCGGAGCTCCAGGTAGAGGGGGCCTTCACCTCCCTTCGGGGGCTGGTATACTTCACCGACGGCATGGGCGTCTATCCCCGGAAGCGGCCGCCCTATGACACGGCCTTCGTGCTGCTGGAGGAGCCGCCCCTGTCCGTAAAGATGCCCCCCTGGGCCATCCGGCTGGTGGTGCCCACCCCGGCCCTGGAACAGGCCGCCCGGGAGGCAGCGGAGGAGGCCAAAGCCGCCGGGCTGGACCTGATCGATTTGGACGAACTTCCCCAACTGTAAGGAGCTAACGATATGAACATCAAACAGGCAAAGCAGGAGATCACCAATACCTTGAAGGCGTATCTGGCCAAGGACCAGCTGGGGAACTACCTGATCCCCACAGTGCGCCAGCGGCCGGTGCTGCTGATGGGCCCGCCGGGCGTGGGCAAGACCCAGATCATGGAGCAGATCGCCGCCGAGACCGGCGTGGGCCTGGTGGCCTACACCATCACCCACCACACCCGACAGAGCGCCATCGGCCTGCCCTTCATCGAAAAGCGGACTTATGGCGGGGGGGGGGGCTCCGTCACCGAGTACACCATGAGCGAGATCCTCTCCTCCGTTTACCGGCTGATGGAGCGGACCGGACTGCAGGAGGGCATCCTCTTCCTGGACGAGATCAACTGCGTCAGCGAGACCCTGGCCCCCATGATGCTCCAGTTCCTCCAGTGCAAGACTTTCGGCAACCAGGCCCTTCCCGAGGGGTGGCTGATCGTGGCGGCGGGCAACCCGCCGGAGTACAACAAGTCCGTCCGGGACTTCGACGTGGTGACCCTGGACCGGGTGAAGCGCATCGACGTGGAGGAGGACTACGGCGTGTGGAAGGAGTACGCCCGCCGGAAGAACCTCCACGGGGCCATCCTCTCCTACCTGGACATCAAGAAGGACAACTTCTACCGCATCGAGAACACGGCAGACGGCCTCCAGTTTGCCACCGCCCGGGGCTGGGAGGATCTCAGCGAACTGCTGTACGCTTATGAGACCCTGGGCATCCGGGCGGACCGGGAGGTGGTGGGGCAGTACATCCAGATGCCCCGCATTGCCAAGGACTTCGCCAATTACCTGG
>ERZ1504597.415-NODE-415-length-12317-cov-3.018023_pt1 | contig 12317 bp, 10 predicted proteins | sample MGYA00571819_ERZ1504597 | MGnify/ENA primary metagenome ERZ1504597 (study PRJEB39906, sample SAMEA3182061) | gut metagenome | biome: human; feature: gut; material: Stool; isolation source: human stools | place: Canada | collected 2013-01-14 ... | reverse complement strand
GGCCAGCACCGTAAGAAGTAGCAGTTCACGTGTCAAAACAACAAAAAGACTTATTTTACCGGCTCCCAAAACCTTCCGTATCCCAACCTCTTTCACTCGTGCCAGAGTAGAAAAAAACGTCACGACCCATAATCCCAAGCAGGCCACAAAGACTGCCAATAATGACGCACTGGCAAAAATCCAACCGAAATTGCGATCCGACTTATACAAGCTATCCTGATAATCATCGAGATAGAAATAAGAAAAAAGGGCGGACGGAAAATAAGTCCGGTACATTTGTTCCACTTCAGTCAAGCAGTCAGAATTAACCGGACCATCCATCTTGACGGATATATAAGGAGTCGCAATAAACGGGACCCGTTCTTTCAGGAAAAAGAGGATCGGCTTATACGGTTCCGCAAGCGACTGCTGATGATAATTTTTCACAACCCCGACAACTTCGAGTGGATCTTCCAGCACTTCCATCTCCAACTGCTTTCCTAACGCCTCTTCCGGAGAAGGATAACCAAGCAGACGCACCGCCTCTTCGTTCAGGACGACCTTATTCCGTTCATTGCCGTATGCTTCCGAGAAACCACGTCCACAAAGCATTTCCGGCGAATAAAGCGCCAGAGAATCATAATCGACAGCAAACATCTGTATCAGCTTCACTTCGGATGGATCGCTGCCGTAAGGACGATTGGTAAAGTAGTTCGCCACCTCAACGCCCGGCACAGCACCGGAAATAGAAACACGGACAACATAAGGTATCTGTCCTCGTCGGCAGCGTCAGATGTGTATAAGAGACAGACATAAGGTATCTGTCCCAACCGTTTCTTGAAACTCTCCATTTTGACGGACATATCATCGGTAAAAGCCGGATATTTCACCACCAGTACCCGGTTCGAAGAAGCGGAAGAAGTCTCCTGCTGCATATAACGAACCTGTCCGATCACCACCAACGTACCGGAAACCAGAACGAAAGAAGCAAGAAACTGAGCCACAATCAACATCTTCCGCATCCGGTTTCCCTTACGGCCATGCAGTAATTTTCCTCGCATGATATCCGCTGGACGGATGCGTGTCAGCAGGAATGAAGGATACAGTCCGGTAAACAAAGTTCCCCCTATAAAACACGCTGCCGCCATACTCCAGAATTCCGGCAAACGGAACGCGCCGGCAGCAAAATCCAGTCCTACCCAACGGCAGACAAAAGGCAACAGTACCTCGACCCATCCGAGAGCCAAGATCAAAGCCGACAAGTTCAACAACCCTGCTTCCAGCAATCCTTGCAGGATCACCTGCCGGCGGGAAGCCCCGAACGCCTTGCGAATACCAAACTCCCTGCCACGTTCCAGATAACGGGCAACCGTCAGGTTCAGCGCGTTCACCCAGCCGATCAGTAAAAGGGCGACTACCATCACCGAAAGGATACGTGCAGCCATACGACTACCTTTCGCCTCTTTCTCATAAGACTTACGGGGAGTCAGATGAATATCCCGCAAACGAACCAGTTCGACCCTCCAGTCCTTATGTTTCAATGCCGCCGTCTTATATTTTTCAGAGATGGAATGGAAAGCCACTTCAATATCGCCCGGTTTCTTTCCCGGTTCAAGCCGGACATACGTATAGACACCGTGGATATACCAAATATCGCGCCTTGCCTCCGGAATAGTCGAATAAGACAACAGGAAGTCATAATGCAGATGCGAATTATAAGGCATATCGGCAATCACGCCCGTCACCTCGAAATGCTGTTCGGACGAAGATGTACGGAAAGTCAGCACTTTGCCGATAGGATCACCACCGGCAAAATAACGACGTGCAGCACTTTCGGTAATCACCATCGTATTCGGACGGACCAACTGTCCACCCTTCTCCCCCTTGAGGATCGGGAAATTGAAGAGATCGAAAAAAGCCGGTTCGGTATAACAGTACTGTTCTTCGATAAACTGCCGGTCACCGAACGTCACCTCTTGTCCGCGATCTTGTGCCGTCACACGTACATACTGCTCTATGCCCGGAATCTCGCGATACATGGCGGGAGCATGCCCGAAAGAAGTCGTCGCCCAATTATCCGTCAAGGTTGCCCCTTCATAAAGACGGCTCTCCACACGGTAGATGCGATCCCCGTCGTGGAACGAATCGAAACTCAATTCGAACCGTACATAGAGCATAATCAGCAGCGCCGCGCCAACACAAACGGAAAGACCGAACACATTCAGGGCGGAAAGAGACTTCCGCGCCCGTTGGCTTTTGATTACTTGAGACCAATATTCCATCAGCGTAAAATTAATCGTTCATTCTCACCAAACAAGTCATATCCGGAAATAATCACCTTCTCTCCCGGTTGCAACCCTTCCACAACCTCGTAATACTGCGGGTTCTGACGACCGATACGGACAGGGCGGCGGCGAGCTGTCTTTCCTTCTTCATCCACCACATACATGTACTCGCCGCCGCTTGCTTGGTAGAAGCTACCACGTGGGACGATCACTGCCTGCACGGGATCGCCCAGTTGCAGGTTCAGGTGGTAGGTTTGCCCGGCACGGATATTCTCCGGCCGGCCGGAGACAAAATGCAGGTCGGTGCGAAACTGTCCTTCCCGCACTTCGGGATAGACTTTCGTCACCTCCATATCGTACTTCTTTCCTTCACGTTCGAAGCTCGCAGGGAGACCGGGTATGACACGTTCCACATAGTGCTCGTCGATCTTGGCTTCCACCTTCAGTTCGGGCGTGATCACCTGGCCGATACGTTCGCCCTGGGCGATGGACTGGCCGATCTGGGCCTCCAGGTTTCCTAACTGCCCGTCGACGGGAGCCTTCACTTTCAGGTTTTCCAGTCGCCCGCGAACCAAGGCAAGGCTCTTCTTCATATTCCGGATGTTCTCGTCCAGGCTCTGTAGCTGGCTGCTGCGGAACAGGTCGTCCTGCTCGATCCGTTCGTCCACAACGGCCAACTGTCCGAGAGCAGCCTCATAATCTTCCTTAGCCTGCAAGTAATCTTCGCGGGCCAGCAGGTTCTTCTTATACAGGCGTTCGTATTGCCTGAAACGGCGTTCCTTCTGCACCAATTCCTTACTCAGGCCGATACGGTCCTGTTTCAGCCGGAGATGTTCCTGCTCCATGCTGAGATGGGTGTTGCGAAGTTCGTTTTCCTGATAGGCCAAGTCGGCTTCGCTTTGCAGGATGCCGATGTTCAGGAACGGGTTACTGAGGCGGAGGATCACGTCGCCCGCCCGCACCTGCGCCCCTTCCTCGATCAGGCGTTCTTCGACGCGCCCACCCTCGATGACGTCAAGATAGATGATACGATCCGGCAGTACCTGCCCGATAACCCGGATGTAGTCGTTGAACTCTCCTTTCTGCACGGTAGCAATCGTAATGCGTTCTTTCTCCACTTTCAGGGAAGAGGAAGGATCACGAAAAAGAAGCCAAAGCAGGCAAAGCAGCCCGACGGCAATTCCTATCAAGGAATAGATGTGTTTCTTCTTAAACCGGGACTTCCGCTCAATACGGGTGTCCATGCTATTGATTGCCATTCTTGTTGTATTTATTCGGTTCCTAAAAATGAGCCTGTGCGGTAGAAGTCTACCGTGCGGCTTTTCAACTCATACTGCAAACGGGTGCGCGACAGTTCTGCCTTGGCCAGTATATAGAGGTTCCGCTTCTCCATCAGTTCGAACACGGAGATCATCCCCTCCTCCCATTTCTCCTCGCTCTCTTTCAGCGTGACGGTGGAAGTGCGGAGTTGTTCGACCGCCTGACGGTGTTCCTCGGCGGCAGCCCGGAGTGAAAGGCAGGCGTCGTCTATCTCCTTGTAGAGGCTGAGGCGTTGCTGCTCGTTCTCGTTCCGTATCCTTTGCAGGCGGAAACGTTCCTTCCGGACATCTGTCAGGCGGGAAAGTCCGCAGAACAGAGGCAGCGAGACGCTCACGCCGATATATTTGTTCATGTTATTCTTCAACTGGTCTTTGATCGGGATGATCTCGCCCAGGTCATCCCGTTCCGTGTCGTAGCAACCGGAATAGAGGCTGAATTCCGCCCTGATGGAAGGAGAAAAAGCCCCGGACGCTATTGCCAGTGACTTGCGGGAAGCTTTCTCCCTCAGTTCCATAGCCCGGAATTCCGGCAGGGATGTTTCGGAGGCGGCATAGATCTCGTTGGATTCCAGTACAGGAAGCACGGGAAATTCGCCCTCCCCGCCGGGAGAGATCGCCAGCGTATCGGTATCCCGCATATTCAGCAGTTCCTTCAAGGCAAGCAGCGAGAGGCGGCAACCGTTCGCCTTCACCGTCTCCTGGTAAATATCAGATTGCAGGCGCGCCTTCACCTCCTGCAAATCAGAAGAGGAACGCATGCCAAGATCCACATATTCGAGCATCTGATCGTGATAGCGTTCGCTCAACTTCCGCTGCTCGACAGCAAGCTCGTACATCTTCTTATCGAAGCAGAGGCGATAGAAAGCATCCATCACCTCGAAGGCAATCCGGTTCTCCTCGATCTGCTCCGTGAGGCCGCCGATCTGCTTGTTCAGTTTGCGGAACTGCAACCGGTTGACGCGCGTAAAGCCGTCGAACACCGGAAGCGAGACATTCAGCCCCATCGTGCTCTCTAAAAAGGAAGAGGAAGTATAGAGGTTCGTTTTCGGGTCCACCGAACGCCCCAAACGTTTGCCCAATAGGCGGCAGCAAGGTCTTCCCCGGCAATCCGTGTATCCAGGCGACTGTTCCGCACGCGGTAGTTCTGTTCGACGGCATAGCGCATGCAGTCGTCCACCGTCCAGCCGGACTGCGCCCGCAGGTTTCCCGGCGAAGCCAGGAAGACGAAAAGAAAAAGAGACAAACCTCGTTTGATCGTTATCTGTGCATTCATCATGACAGAAAGAAAGCAAACGACGTGCCAGAAATGTAACATTCAGACTATCAAAAGCATTTCAAAAACACCTCCCGCCAACCGTCCAATTTTTGGACGCCCAAACGTCCAACTTTTTGACACAGGTGTCCTCCTGTCGCTCATCGAAGCATGACAAGTGCCAAATGCAACACACAAAAACAAGCTTTACCCCTCATCCCTGAGACATAAAGCCTAAACACGTAAATCAGTTATTATAAAAAACGAAGCAGTGTTATTTATTGTGTCTATAAGTATACTCTTTTTATTTTCCGCGGGCAAAGGAAAAGCATACATATTGCAAAGATATGACAAGAGAAAGACAATTTAATTGAAAATAGAGAACCATGGTTTATCTGAAGCAAATCAAACTAATCAATCCGGATATCCATACGAACGGGAGATCATCTCTCCCAAGCATTTAAGATTTCCGCCACATAGACGTTATGCGGATTCCCTGCCATTGCGCTGTACCATTTCTCGTATAAGGCAGGATCAACAAAATGATCCTTATCCATCTTAGTCACGTAAAGGGTTTTGCATTCGAGCGTCAGGCGCGATTCCTCGAAACAAGGATTACCCAGATCGGTAAAATAAGGCGTCAAACCTGTCGCTGCCACCTTGTCGATATCCCGTCCCGATTTCGCCCCGCAAATCTTATGGGCAGTTTTATGCTCTTCTCCTAAAAAGGACAGCGTGAAAGCTCCCTTCGCATCGACAAACTCGCGGGTATAACGTTCCGGACGGATAAAGACGAACACTACCGGCTTGTTCCACAGGAAGCCTACGCCCCCCCAACTCGCCGTCATCATGTTGAACTTGTCCTTGTCGCCGGCGCTTACCAGCATCCACTCTTTTCCGATGATCTCTATAAAATTGTCTTTGACCAGACTCGGTTCTATTGCCTTCATAATTTCACACCTTAGTTAATAATCTTTCAAAGATACGAAAATATTTATTTGTGTGTGCAAAATTTAATATTCTTGTCCATACAGAATATTTTCTTTAGGTTTGCATCTCAATATTCACGTAATTATCAAGACGATAAACTGCCAAATGGAAATACTGAACAACTGGATCAGCGGGATTAACGACCTCCTATGGTCGTATGTTTTAATTATCATGCTGTTAGGATGCGCCTTCCGGTTCACTTTCAAAACCCGTTTCGTCCAGTTCCGTATGTTCCGGGAGATGATACGTGTGCTCGGTGACTCCGCCAACAAAGCCCATGAAGGTGAAAAGCACATCTCATCCTTCCAGGCATTCGCCGTATCGCTTGCCAGCCGTGTCGGGACAGGCAACCTGGCGGGAGTAGCCACAGCCATAGCCGTAGGAGGTCCGGGAGCAGTGTTCTGGATGTGGATCATCGCCCTGTTAGGTTCGGCCAGCGCTTTCGTCGAATCTACACTCGCACAGCTTTACAAACGGAAAGGAAAAGAATCCTTCATCGGGGGGCCTGCCTACTATATGCGATACGGATTGGGACTGAACTGGATGGGCATACTGTTCGCCATCTTGATCTCCGTCACCTTCGGTTTCGCGTTCAACTCGGTACAAAGCAACACGATTTGCGCCGCCATGCAAGGCTCGTTCGGTTTCGATCCGAGGATCGTGGGTGCGGTACTGACCGTACTGACACTTGCCATTATCTTCGGAGGAATCCAGCGAATAGCCAAAGTCAGCAGCGTGATCGTCCCCGTAATGGCATTGGGATACGTGGCGCTCGCTTCGGGGATCGTACTGTTCAATATAACGGAACTGCCGGCCGTCATCAAACTGATCGTAAGCAGCGCTTTCGGATGGGAACAGGCGGCAGGCGGTACGATCGGCGCCGCTCTGATGCAAGGGATCAAGCGCGGCCTGTTCAGCAACGAGGCAGGTATGGGATCGGCTCCGAACGTAGCGGCCACGGCATCCGTCACACATCCGGTCAAACAGGGATTGATCCAGACTCTGGGTGTTTTCACCGACACCCTGCTGATCTGTACCTGCACGGCTTTTATCATCCTGTTCAGCGGGGCGCCGTTGGACGGTTCGGTAAACGGGGTACAACTGACACAGCATGCCCTGACGCTCGAAGTGGGAAAAGCCGGAGGGATATTCGTTGCCGTAGCGATCTTCCTGTTCGCTTTCAGCAGCATTATCGGGAACTACTATTACGGGGAAGCGAACATTCGTTTCATCACACCGAAAAAAAGCGTGCTCTATATCTACCGTCTGGCGGTCGGCGGTATGGTGATGTTCGGGGCGTTAGCAAGCCTGGAACTCGCCTGGAGCCTGGCGGATATCACGATGGCTTTCATGACGATCTGCAACCTGTTCGCCATCTCGTTACTGAGCAAACAGGCCTTCCTGCTGCTGCACGATTACATTGCTCAAAAACGTAGCGGGATCAAGAGCCCTGTGTTCGACAAGAACAAGCTGCCGGAACTGAAGGACAAGGCGGAATGCTGGTAAACGCTTCTTATTGGTAGATCAGACTGAACAACCGTTCAGGTGCAAAGATCTCGTTGGCGACCTCTCGTATCTCTCCGGCGGTCAGCTTCTCCACCTTGGCGAAGACTTCCGGCAGGGTGTCGTAGCGGTTATAATGGAGAAAGCTCTTACCCAGCCCCAAAAACAGGCCTTCCCGATTATCGCCGGAGACGCCCAATTGTCCGATCACCTGCTTCTTGGCCGCCGCCAACTGGGTCGCGGTCAGCTTCACCTCACGCAGCTTCGCCAGTTCCTTGTAAACAAGCCTGATCGCCTTCTCCTTGTTCTTCGGATCAGTCCCGAAGTAGATGCTTGCCAGCCCCGTATCGGTATAAGAAGTCACGTTCGATTCGACGTTATAGACAAGCCCGTTCTTTTCCCGGAGAGAGACATTCAAACGGTTGTTCATGCCCGGCCCTCCCAAGAGGTTATTCAGCAAGAACAACGGCAGGCGTTTCTCATCGTGCATGCTGTATGCCCGTCCCCCGATCAGCACATGCGCCTGATGGGTATCCTTGTGTATCTGGCGGCTGACGGGAAGGAGCTCGCCGGGTGCCGTCCGGTTACGTGCCGCCATCGGGAAAGCGATATCCGACAGGGTGCTTTCCGCCATCTGCACGATCTTCTTGAACGGAATCCGGCCCATCGAGAAGAACACCATATTTTCGGGGGCATAGAACCGCCTCATAAACGACTTGCCGGACTCGCTGCCGAAACCGAGCAGCGACTGCTCGTCTCCCAAGATGTTATGTCCCAACGCATGTCCGTCGAACAGCAAATTCTCGAATTCATCGAAGATCAGTTCCGAAGGGCTGTCCTCGTATGAATTGATTTCGTCCAGGATCACATCCACCTCCTTCTCGATCTCCTGCTCCGGGAACTGCGAATGGAACACCAGGTCGGACAGCAGTTCGAAAGCCCTCCGGAAATGCTCTTCCATAAAAATAGAATAGACGAAAGTCTCCTCCTTTGTGGTATAGGCGTTCAGCTCCCCTCCCACATTCTCCATCCGATTCAGGATATGCCAGGACTTACGCTTTTCCGTCCCCTTGAATATCATGTGTTCGACAAAGTGAGCCAAGCCAAATTCATCCATTTCCTCATCCCGTGTCCCGGCATTCACGGCAAACCCGCAATACGACACCGGGGATGCAGAAGGAAGATGTACGATACGCAAACCGTTCGGTAAAATATGTGAGAAGTAATCTTTTTCCATGATCCATTCATTAGGAGGCACAAAAGTACAAAAATATAGGTCATTCCATGTGCAGGTATCATTAAAATAGATACTTTTGCACTTTGTTAAGTTCATAACACCATATAGAATCATTTTAAAGGCTATGATAAACGAAGCAATCTCATCCATTCTGCAACAGGAAGCTGAAGCAGTACGCAATATTCCGATAACCGACGGCTATGAAGAGGCTGTGACACTCATTGTGAAACATGTACACGAACTCGGAGGGAATCTGATCACCAGCGGTATGGGAAAAGCAGGACAGATCGCCATGAACATCGCGACCACCTTCTGTTCGACCGGCACGCCTGCCTACTTCCTGCATCCCAGCGAAGCACAACACGGCGACCTCGGCATCGTCCGCAAGAACGATGTCATGCTGCTCATCTCCAACTCCGGCAAGACACGCGAACTGCTCGAACTGGTGGAGCTGACACGCGGTCTCGTACCGGAGATGCAGTTTATCGTTATCACCGGCAACCCCGACAGCCCGCTGGCAGCCGAAGCGACGATCTGCCTGCCGACCGGTGCGCCGAAAGAAGTGTGTCCTTTAGGCCTCACCCCCACCACATCGACCACGGTCATGACGGTGATAGGCGACCTGTTGGTAGTCGGCACCATGAAACGCATCAACTTCGGCTATCCCGACTATGCCAAACGGCATCACGGCGGTTACCTGGGTTCGAAAAGCCGCGAACAGTGTAAAACCGTAAACAAATAAAGAGCATGAGGAAGGTAATCGGCATCGGGGAAACCATTCTCGACATCATCTTCAGGAACAACCGACCCCATACGGCAGTGCCCGGCGGATCGACCTTCAACGGCCTCATCTCGTTAGGACGCCTGGGTGTACCTGTCTCTTTCATCAGCGAAGTGGGAAACGACCATGTCGGCGACATCATACGCGACTTCATGAAGGAAAACAACATTTCCACCCGCTACGTCGACCGTTTCCCGGATGGCAAAAGCCCGATTTCGCTCGCGTTCCTGGACAACGACAGCAATGCCGACTACACTTTCTACAAGGATTATCCGAAGCAACGCCTCGACGTGCCCCTGCCGGAGATCAACGAAGACGACATCTTCATCTACGGCTCCTATTACTCACTGAACCCGGCGCTTAGGGAACGGATGGTGGAATTTCTCGACTATGCACGCCAGCGCAAGGCGATCCTCTACTACGACCCGAATTTCCGCAAGGCGCACGCCCATGAAGCGATACACCTCGCCCCGACATTGCTCGAAAACTTCGAATATGCCGATATCATACGCGGCTCGGACGAGGACTTCCTCAATATCTTCGGGGAGGCCGACAGTGAAAAAGTCTACACCGACCATATCCGTTTCTACTGCGACCGTTTCATCACCACTCACGGAGCCGGAGGCGTGAACCTCTACCACGGCGACCTGCGCCTTCATTTCGACTCGCCCTCCATCCGCCCGGTCAGTACGATCGGAGCCGGCGACAACTTCAATGCTGGCATCCTCTACGGTCTGTTAAAAAATAATGTCCGTCACCGTGACCTCGCCACCCTCCCGAAAGAGACATGGGCGAATATCATCCGGTGCGGGATCGATCTGGCAACCGAGGTTTGCCGCAGCTACGACAATTACATTTCTAAAGAATTCGCAACCTCCTACCTCTCCCAGTCTTAAATATCATTAACCGGGAAGATAAAGGGGTATAAAGACACGTGTTTTTCACTATCTTTGCTTTGCATGAGTAGTAGAAGTATGATATTGAAACGGATTCTTTTCTTGTTCACCAGTGTGGCCTTATTGGCAGGATGCAGCTCCGGCAGAGCACCTGAAATTCGTGCCATATGCCTGCGTGACGACATCGGCAACTATATTATCAAATGGGAAACAGCCCCCCATACCGACGGGACGATGAAACTTTATGTATCCGACACCCCCAACTCCTTCGACATGTCGCGACCGTGCAGCTATGCCGACAGCAATGACGGGAGAGTGACCTACATCACGAACGACAACATCACCCGCAAATATTTCCTACTGTCTTTCAACGACAAATATTACCGCACTGTCGGCGCCCGCTCGGTACAGATGGACAGCGTCCAGAACCTGCGCGACATAGGTGGCTACTTCAGCGAACACGGGAACCGTATGACTGGCTGGGGCAAGATATTCCGCTCGGGCGAGCTCAAGGCACTTAGCCGCAACGACACGATCCGGCTGGATAACCTGAAGATCAAAACTGTCATCGACCTACGGGGAGAAGACGAAATAGCCCTCGCTCCGGAAAAATATGCAGGGGCGAACATCATCTCCATCCCGATCCCGGTAAAAGGCAAAGAACAGATCACCCGACGCCTGGAAGAAGGACGCATACGCAAAGGCGACGGGCTCGTGTATATGCAGGACACCTATATCAGCTATGTGACGGACAACAGCGAACAATTCGGCAAAGCCCTGAAAGTCTTTCTCGACAAGGACAACTACCCGATCCTCGTGAACTGCTCGATGGGAAAAGACCGTGCCGGCTTCCTGACGGCCATGCTGCTGACAGCCCTCGATGTGCCGGAAGAAACGATCATGAAAGACTATATGGCTTCCAACAACCACATAGACCTGCGCAGCCTTGCCTATATGGCACGCAACCTCAATACGGACGCCCAGGAAACCATCACCGTGCTGCTCGGTGCAAACGAGACATGGCTGGATCTGGCCTTCCATAAAATAAAGAAAGAATATGGTTCGACCGACAAATATCTGTCGAAAGGATTGCATCTCACGGAAAAAGAGCGCGATACATTAAAAGATATCATACTAAACTAACCGGTATCCAAATTATTTGCGTACCTTTGTCCCCACTCTGAATTTATTATATATACATATATCACATTTTGAAAACATTTGAAGAATTAGGAGTTGCCGCACCAATACTGAAGGCAATTCAAGAAATGGGCTACGAATCGCCCATGCCGGTACAGGAGGAAGTGATTCCTTTCCTACTGGGAGATGACAACGACGTAATTGCATTAGCACAAACAGGTACGGGAAAGACAGCCGCTTTCGGCCTTCCGATCCTGCAAAAAATCGATGTGACTACATACCACCCCCAAGCACTCGTACTCTGTCCCACTCGTGAGCTATGTTTACAGATCGCCGACGACCTGAACGACTACTCCAAGTATATCGACAACCTGAAGGTCCTCCCGGTGTACGGAGGTTCCAGCATCGAGAGCCAGATCAAGACGCTGAAGCGTGGCGTGCACGTGGTCGTAGCCACTCCGGGACGCCTCCTGGACCTGATGAACCGCAAGACGGTAGACCTCAGCCTGGTGAAGAACGTCATCATGGACGAGGCGGACGAGATGCTGAACATGGGGTTCACCGACAGCATCAACGCCATCCTCGCCGAAGTGCCGGAGAACCGCAACATGCTGCTCTTCTCGGCCACCATGCCGAAAGAGATCGCCAACATCACGAAGAAGTACATGAAGAATCCGAAGGAGATCGTGATCGGCAACAAGAACGAAGGAAACAAGAACATCCGCGATATCTATTATATGGTACAGGCACGCGACAAGTACCTGGCTCTGAAACGCATCGCCGACTTCTACCCGAACATCTACGGCATCGTCTTCTGCCGTACCCGCAAAGAGACGCAGGAGATCGCCGACAAACTGATACAGGACGGCTACAACGCCGACTCGCTGCACGGCGAACTGAGCCAGGCGCAGCGCGACTACGTGATGCAGAAGTTC
>ERZ1504597.395-NODE-395-length-12793-cov-2.701209_pt1 | contig 12793 bp, 9 predicted proteins | sample MGYA00571819_ERZ1504597 | MGnify/ENA primary metagenome ERZ1504597 (study PRJEB39906, sample SAMEA3182061) | gut metagenome | biome: human; feature: gut; material: Stool; isolation source: human stools | place: Canada | collected 2013-01-14 ... | reverse complement strand
GCGTCAGGCGCGGACCGCTCCGGAATTCAAGTCAGGTTTCGGGCTGCTCCAGCTCCCGCAGGCCGGCGATGTCACCCACCGGCAGGGAGAACACCAGGGACTGAGCGGCGCTCTGGATGCCCGCCTTGGCCATGATGGCCTTCATAATGGGCTTCTTCGCCTCGCTCCGGGCCAGGATGAAGACCATCTCCTGCTCCGACGCGATGGACACGCCGAAAAACTTCCGCACCAGGTCTGTGCCGGTGCCCTTGGCGTGGATCACCGTGCCGCCGGTGGCGCCTGCCTCCCGGGCGGCGTCCATCACCAGGTCGGTGGACCCCTGGTTGGCAATGACCACGATCAGATCGTGGGCAATCTCCCGTTCCATAGCAGTTTCTCCCTCCTGTTCATGCAGCAGATATTCCTTGGCGGTGGATCCGCCGATGCTGTTCACCGGCACAGTCATCAAAACGCCCTGGCCGGGCACATCCAGCCACAGGTCACGGGCCGCCTGGCGCACCAGCCGGGGGGACCGGGGGGACACGCAGAACAGCACGGCCTTCTCCGTGGCCTCCAGGCCCAGAAAGTCCAGCACCTCCGTGGTGGCGGTGCCCTGACCCAGAGCTGTCAGCACCAGCGAGATCCCGTGGGTCCGGAACCAGGCGGCGAACTGCTCTGCCCGGCTGCGGTCAGTGATGGTGATGAACAAATCGACGCCCTGCATGGCGGTCTCTCCTCTCTTTACGATGTCGGACGGACTGCTCACAGCTCGATGATCTCCTCGTCCACCGGGGCGGGAGGCGTCTCCTGAGCGGCTCTCTTCATCTTGAGCTGATACAAAAGGCCCAGCATCTGGATGGTCAGCAGCGGCGTCATAGCCACCATAGCCACCACGCCGAAGGCGTCCGTCACCACATTGCCGCCCAAGGCCTCGCAGGCGCCCTGAGCAAAGGGCAGCAGGAAGGTGGCCGTCATAGGCCCGGAGGCCACGCCGCCGGAGTCAAAGGCAATGGCAGTGAAGATCTTGGGGACGAAAAAGGACATGACGATGGCGGCCAGATACCCCGGCACCACCAGCCAGAAAATGGAAATCCCGGTCATCACCCGCATCATGGCCAGACCGATGGAAACCGCCACGCCGATGGAGAGGCTGGTGCTCATGGCCTTGCCGGGAATGGCGCCGGAGGTGATCTCCTCCACCTGCTTGTTCAGAACATGGACCGCAGGCTCCGCCTGGACGATGAACCAGCCCATCAGCATTCCGATGGGAATCAGGATCCAGTTGAAGGACAGGCCGGCGATCTGGCGGCTGAGGTAGCTGGCCGCCGGCATGAAGCCCACGTTGGCGCCCGTAAGAAACAGGACCAAACCCACATAAGTATACAGGATGCCGATGACAATTTTCAATACTTTTTTCTTCTTTAATTTCAGGGAAACCGCCTGAAAAACGGCGAAGAACAGTGCGATGGGGGCCAGACACACCGCCACCTCGCTGAGATACGCCGGAAGTTCCACCTGAAACAGGTGCCACAGAGCCCGGCTGTCTGTCACGGAGGGGATTTCCACCGGGGTGTAGACGCCCGCGCCCGGGTAGATCAGGGCCAGCACCATCACTGCCAGGATGGGGCCGACAGAACAGAGAGCCACCAGGCCGAAGCTGTCCTGGGCGGCATTCTCGTCGCTGCGGATGGAGGCCACGCCCACGCCCAGGGCCATGATAAAGGGCACGGTCATGGGACCCGTGGTGACGCCGCCGGAGTCGAAGGCGATGGCCAGGAAGTCCTCCGGTACAAAGAGGGCCAGCGCAAACACGAGGATGTAGAACACGATCAGCATCCGGTTCAGGGGAATGCGGAACAGGATGCGCAGCATGGCGATCACCAGAAAAACGCCCACGCCCACGGCCACAGCGCCCACCAGCGTGGCATTGGGCACGCCGGGCACCTGCTGGGCCAGCACCTGGAGATCCGGCTCCGACACGGTGACGATGACGCCGATCAGAAAGCCGACAGCCGCCACAACCCAGAGCTTTCTGGAGCGGGTCATGGCGGCGCCCACCCGTTCTCCGATGGGGGTCATGGCGGTGTCAGCGCCCAGGGAAAACAGGCCGATGCCCAGAATTACCATCACCGCGCCGATCAGAAAGGCCAGCAGCGTCTCGGTGGGGATGGGCGCAACAGTAAAGCTGAGGATCAGCACGATCACCGTAATGGGGACCACGGAGGCCAGGGCTTCCCGGAGCTTTTCCCAGAGGATGGTTTTATTCCGCCCCAATCGTTCCTGCCATTGCTCTCGTCTCTTCCACGGCAATCTCATCACCTCTCCAAAATTCATACAATTTATATAGATATGATTATAATAACATAAATAGGCCGCCCACAGTGACGAAAAAGTAGAAATTTACAAAATCTTTATAAGCGGAGCGGTGATTCCCTTTTTTCCCGAACTGTGCTATGCTGTACCATATCACCTTCACAGGAGTGCGCAGGATGAAGAAGAGTCCTTACGACAGAGAGCGGTTTTTTGAAAAATACAGCCAGATGGACCGCTCCCGCCTGGGACTGGCGGGCGCCGGGGAGTGGGAGTCCTTGGAGCCCCTGCTGCCGGACTTCGCCGGGAAGCGGGTGCTGGATCTGGGCTGCGGCTACGGCTGGCACTGCATCTATGCGGCGGAACACGGCGCGGCGGCTGTCACCGGCGTGGACCTGTCGGAGAAAATGCTGGCCGTGGCCCGGGAAAAGACCACGGCTCCGCAGGTGACCTATATCCGGGGGGATATGGCGGAGACCCCATTCCCGCCGGAGAGCTTTGACGTGGTCCTCAGTTCCCTGGCCATCCACTATCTGCCTTCCTTTACAGACTTTTTGGAGCGGGTGCGGCAGTGCCTGTCACCCGGCGGCGACTTTGTCTTCTCTGTGGAGCACCCCATTTTCACTGCTGCCGGTCCCCAGGAGTGGTACTACGGCCCGGACGGCACCCCCCTCCACTTCCCTGTGGACCGGTATTTCGAGGAGGGACGGCGCACCGCCCGCTTTCTGGGGGAGGATGTGACCAAGTACCACCGCACCCTCACCACCTATCTGGACGGCCTGCTTACCGGCGGATTCCAGCTGCTGCGGGTGGTGGAGCCTCAGCCGCCGGCGCGGATGCTGGGCCAGCCGGGAATGCGGGACGAGCTCCGCCGCCCCATGATGCTGCTGGTCTCCGCCCGGAAGCGGACGGCGTGGCCGCACGGAAAACCGGGGCGGCGCGACGGCCCCGGATGAAAAACTGCTGGAAGATCATGAATACACAGAAAGGAAGGACTGCTCCATGAAAACAGGTCTGGTGCTGGAGGGCGGCGCGCTGCGGACGATCTTCTCCGCCGGCGTGTGCGACGCTTTTTTGAACGAGAAACTGCCCATGCCGGACTACACCATCGGCGTCTCGGCCGGGATTGCCTACGGCGTCAGCTACCTCTCCCGGCAGAAGCGGCGGAATCTCCAGCTGCTGATGCACTACGCCAATGACCGGCGGTACATGGGCTGGGGGAATTTCTTTGATCCCCGGAATCGCAGCTACTTCGGGCTGAAGTTCGCCTACGACACCATCCCCAACGAGCTGGTGCCCTTTGATTACGACACCTTCGAGGCGTATCCCGGTCAGGTGGAGGCGGTGGTCACCAACCTGCAGACCGGCCGGGCCGAGTACCGGGAGGTCCCCCGGCGGGACGCTAGCTTCCTCCTGCTCCAGGCCACATGCGCCATGCCCGTGCTGTTCCAGCCCATCCGGCTGGATGACGGCGCCCCCTATCTGGACGGGGGCTGCTCCGACGCCATTCCCTGGAAGCGGGCGCTGGCGGTGGGCTGCGACCGGGTGGTGGTTGTCCTGACCCGGGAGCGGAGCTATCGGAAGGAGCCGGAGCAGCTGATGCCCCTGTTCCGGCGGGTGTACCGCAAATACCCCGTCTTTCTGGAAGGCCTGCGGACCCGGGCGGAGCGCTATAACCAATGCCGGGAGGAGCTGTTTGCTCTGGAGCAGGAGGGCCGGGTGTTGGTGATCGCGCCGGCGAACACCCGGGGCTTCTCCCGCACGGAGCGGGACCGGCAGAAGATCCTGGCCCTGTGGCAGGACGGCTTCTTCGCCGGCCGCCGGGCTGCGGAGGCGGTGCGGGACTTCTGGACGCGGGAGACACCTTCCGCTGGGACACCGGAATAGCAGCAGACCGCCGCCCAACTTTCAGTGGGCGGCGGTTTCCTCTTGGCGGAAGTGGTTTTGCACAAGAAATCCGTACTGCTTTTTGCGTTTTACCATATTTTTACGCAAATTTTACAAAATCTTAGAAATCCTCTTTCCAGCGTGCCGCTTTGCATATATAATGTTGGAGCGCAGTATACATGACAGAATCGGACCGGCCGTGCCAGACGGTCTGGAATACTGGGAAAGGAAAGCGCAGTTATGGACATTTTCTCCGTCTTTACCCTCTGCGGCGGCCTGGCGTTCTTCTTGTACGGCATGACCGTCATGTCCAAGAGCCTGGAAAAGATGGCCGGCGGCAAGCTGGAGCGGATGCTCAAGCGCATGACCTCCAGCCCCTTCAAGAGCTTGCTGCTGGGCGCGGGCATCACCATCGCCATCCAGTCCTCCTCCGCCATGACGGTGATGCTGGTGGGCCTGGTGAACTCCGGCGTCATGGAGTTGAGACAGACCATCGGCATCATCATGGGCTCCAACATCGGCACCACCCTGACGGCGTGGATTCTGTCTCTCACCGGCATCGAGAGTGAGAACGTCTTTGTGAACCTGCTGAAGCCGGAGAACTTCTCTCCCCTGATCGCTCTGGTGGGTATCCTGCTGATCATGGGCTCCAAGCGCCAGCGGCGCCGGGACGTGGGGCGCATCATGATGGGCTTTGCCATTTTGATGTACGGCATGGAGCTGATGAGCGGCGCCGTCAGCCCTCTGGCGGAGATGCCCCAGTTTGCCGGGCTGCTCACCGCCTTTGAAAATCCCCTGCTGGGTGTGTTGGTGGGCGCGGTGTTCACCGGGATTATCCAGTCATCCGCTGCCTCTGTCGCCATTCTGCAGGCCCTGGCCATGACCGGCTCCATCACCTACGGCATGGCCATCCCCATCATTATGGGGCAGAACATCGGCACCTGCGTCACCGCCCTCATCAGCTCCATCGGCGTCAACCGCAACGCCAAGCGAGTGGCGGTGGTCCACATCTCCTTCAACGTCATCGGCACCGCCGTGTGCCTGATCCTCTTCTACGGCGGCGACATGATCCTCCACTTCACCTTCCTGAATCAGGCCGTGGGGGCCGTGGGCATCGCCTTCTGCCACACCGCCTTTAACGTGTTCACCACGATCCTGCTCCTGCCCTTCTCCCGCCAGCTGGAAAAGCTGGCGCGGAGACTGGTGCGGACCGAGGACACCCGCGAGAGCTTCGCCTTCCTGGATCCCCTGCTGCTGCGGACCCCCGGCGCGGCAGTCAGCGAAAGCGTCGCCATGGCAGGCCGTATGGGACAAGCCGCCCGGGAGAACATCTGCCTGGCGACGGACCAGCTCTCCCAGTACAGCCGGGAGCGGGAGACCCAGATCCTGCAGAACGAGGACAAGCTGGACATTTACGAGGACCGGCTCAGCAGCTACCTGGTGGAGATCTCCCAGCACGGGCTGTCCATGCAGGATATGCGCACGGTTTCCCGCTTGCTCCACGCCATCGGGGACTTCGAGCGGATCGGCGACCATGCCGTGAACATCCAGGAGTCCGCCCAGGAGCTCCACGACAAGGAGCTCCGGTTCTCTGACAGCGCCCGGGAAGAGCTGCAGGTGCTGCTCTCCGCGCTGGATGACATCCTGGACCTGACCATCCGCAGCTTCCAGGCAGCGGACATGGAGACCGCCCGCCGGGTGGAACCCCTGGAGGAGACCATCGACCAGCTGATTGAGGAGATCCGAAGCCGCCATATCCAGCGGCTCCAGGCGGGCCAGTGCACCATCCAGCTGGGCTTTGTGCTCAGCGACCTGCTGACCAATATCGAGCGGGCGTCCGATCACTGCTCCAACATCGCCGTCAGCGTCATTGAGGAGTGCTCCGGCGGCCCCGGCCGCCACGCCTATCTGCAGGAGGTGAAGGCCGGCGGCGCCTTCGGCGAGGACCTGCGGCGCGACCGGAAGAAATACCATCTCCCCGAGGCATGACGGAAAGCGGACAGGCTCTGTGTCTACCAGACGCAGGGCCTGTTTTTTATCATTCAGGTATAGCCGTCCCCTGTCGGAGGGAAAATACCCCTATCTCACCGAAAACAGGAGGAATCCGTATGTCTGTGGATCTGAAGAACAGCGAGACCCTGAAAAACCTCATGCGGGCCTTTGCGGGCGAAAGCCAGGCCCGGAACCGCTACACCTTTGCCGCCTCCGTCTGCCGCCAGCAGAAGCTGCATGTGGTGGAGGCGGTGTTCCGCTTCACTGCGGACCAGGAGAAGGAGCACGCGGAGATTTTTTACAACCACATGAAAGAGCTGGCGGGCCAGACCGTGGCCATCGACGGCACCTATCCCGTGGACCTGACGAACGATGTGAAGGAGCTGCTCCGCAAGGCGCAGCATAACGAGTATGAGGAGCACGACCCGGTATACAAGACCTTCGGCGACGTGGCCCAGCAGGAGGGCTTTTCCGCTGTGGCGGCTTCCTTCCACAAGATCGCAGAGATCGAGCGGGCCCATGGCAACCGCTTCGGCAGGCTGGCGGATCTGCTGGAACAGGGAAAGCTGTTTGTCTCCGATGTCCAGTGCGCCTGGATGTGCCTGAACTGCGGTTATATCTTTGAGGGGACGGCAGCCCCCAAGGTCTGCCCTGTGTGCCAGCACGACCAGGGCTTTTTCGTGCGGCTGGAGATGGCACCCTTCGGGGACGCGGTGCTGAAAAAGTGAATCAGGCTCCCAAGGCGGGGAGGCCGGAAAAGCGGCCTCCCCGCCCTCTTGCAGTCGGATCTGAATATTCACTCTTTTATTCATCTGCAATATACATCGATGCTGGAAATATTCACAAATTTTCGGCTGTTTTTCCGGGATTGAACCGGATAAAATAGAGCACTCCACCAACAGGGGCAAATAAATATTCATTTTTGCACGAAAATCTATTGACAAGAGGGAGGGAACGTGATAAGGTAAGGCATGTTCCGGCGGGAGGTGCTTCCTCCCTTGGAAATTCAGAGAAAACCGCCCCGCGACCGCGGGAGCATGAAAAAGGGAGATTGCGATACCATGAAGAAGTTTCTTGCATTGATTCTGACGCTGGCCATGGCGCTGTCCGTCACGGCCTGCGGCGGCAGCGACGACACTGCGGATGACACCGCCGACGGCGAGGGCTCCGGCACGGAGGAGACTGCGGATTACGCCTCCATGACTGACGACGAGCTGAAGGCCGCCATCACCACTGTGGAGGGCGGGAAGCTCACCGTCGCCACCAGCCCGGACTTCGCCCCCTATGAGTTCTATTCCATCGACGAGAGCGGCAATGCCCAGCTGGCGGGCTTTGACATCGCCCTGTCCCAGTATATTGCGGATTACCTGGGCCTGGAGCTGGTGGTGAACCCCATGGACTTCAACGGCGTGCTCACCGAGCTGCAGACCAAGCATGCGGATCTGGGCATGGCGGGCCTGTCTCCCGACCCGGAGCGTGAGGGCATCATGGACTTCTCCGACATCTACTACATGGGCGGCCAGTCCTTTGTGTGCCTGGAGTCCAACAAGGACAAGTTCCCCACGCTGGAAGACACCAATAACCCTGAGTACTCCATTGCCGCCCAGACCGGCTCCATCCAGTATAATCTGGCGGAAGAACACAGCCCCGAGGCCAACATTGTATCTCTGGCCAAGGTGACGGATATCGTGGCCGAGCTGGTGGCCGGTAAGATTGACGGCGCATATATCGAGACGCTGCCTGCCATGAGCTATCAGGTGAACTACCCCGAGCTGTGCCTGGCGCTGGAGGTCCCCTATGATGTGGCTGGCTCTTCCGTGGGCGTCACGAAGGGTAATGCCGCCCTGCTGGAAGGTGTGAACCGCGCCATCGCCGCCGCCATCGAGGATGGTTCTATGGATCAGTTTGTGGAAGAGGCCACCACCCTGGCTGCCGGCAATACCGGCATTCTGGTGGACGGCGAGATTGTCGCCGGCTGAGACTGAAATACGATCGGACCGCTCAATTCCTCCCCTGGTTGCCCAGGGGAGGAATTGGCCGCTTTGCAGAGGCTGGGGTTGCTGGTCTGGAAAGGAGCATATATGGGTCAACTGATACAATTGGAAAACTTTGCCCGGCTGAAGCCCTATGCCGGAATGTTTGCGGAGGGCCTTGCCATCACCGTTCTGCTGGCACTGTTTACGGTGCTGATCGGCTTTATCCTGGCGCTTCTGCTGGCGCTGATGCGCATGAGCAACTTCCGCCCCTTCCGCGCCCTTGGCCTGAATCGGGACGGCCACCTGCGGGACGGTGGATTTCTACTGACGCTGAGCAAATTCAATCCCTTGAGTTTTATTGCCACCGCCTATGTGGAGGTCATCCGCTCTACCCCCATGATGGTGCAGATCCTGATTATCTATCTAGGTGTTTTTTCTGTCATTCAGCTGCCAAAATTTAGTATTTTTGGTTTTATTGAGTCCCAGCGATTTATTCCGGGTGTAGTGGCTCTGGGTATGAACTCCGGCGCCTATCTGTGTGAGATCATCCGGTCCGGCATTCAGTCCATTGACGGCGGCCAGACAGAGGCAGCCCGTTCTCTGGGCCTGTCTCAGCGGCAGAACCTGCGGTTCATTATCCTGCCACAGGCAGTGAAGAATATTTTACCCGCCATTGCCAACGAGTTCGTGGTCATCATCAAGGAGTCCGCCATTACATACACCATCGGTGTGCAGGATATCATGGGCGCTGTCAACAATATCCGGGGTGCCACGTTCCTCATCATGGAGCCCCTGCTGGTTGCAACGGCTCTATATTTCTGCCTGTGCTTCCCCACCAGCAAGATCATCGCTTACTTCGAAAGGAGAATGAGCCGTGGCGACCGGAGATAAGCTGATCCAAGTCAAGGACCTGAAGAAATACTACAACCGGGGCGCCATCAAGGCCTTGGACGGCGTCACGGTGGACATTGACCAGGGCGACGTGATGGTGGTCATCGGCCCCTCCGGGTCCGGCAAGTCCACGTTCCTCCGCAGCCTGAACCTGCTGGAGGAGCCTACCGGAGGATCTATCCTCTTCAATGGGGTGGATATCACAAAAAAGAAGATAAAAAGTGCGGAGGGCAAAACGGTAAAGGTGGACATCGACCAGCACCGCCAGAAGATGGGCATGGTGTTCCAGCACTTCAACCTCTTCCCTCACATGACCATCATGGACAACATGACCCTGGCCCCCATCCAGGTGAAGCACATGGACCGGGGCGAGGCGGAGAAAAAGGCCCTGGCCCTGTTGGACCGAGTAGGCCTGCAGGACCGTGCCCGCGCCTATCCCATCCAGCTCTCCGGCGGCCAGAAGCAGCGGATTGCCATTGTCCGGGCATTGATGATGGAGCCGGAGGTTATGCTCTTTGACGAGCCCACCTCCGCCCTGGACCCGGAGATGGTGGGCGAGGTGCTGGAGGTCATGAAGGAGCTGGCCCAGGAGGGCATGACTATGGTGGTGGTCACCCACGAGATGGGCTTTGCCCGGGAGGTGGGCAGCCGGGTCCTCTTCATGGCAGACGGCAAGCTGCTGGAGGAGGGCTCCCCCGCCGACATTTTCGGAAATCCCCAGCACCCCCGGCTCCAGGACTTCCTCAGCAAGGTGCTGTAAGGCAGCCTGAGCCCAGTGCCGCCCGCTGGGCGGCGGGACCGGGCAACTGCGGGGCGCGCACAGATGTGCGCGCCCTTTTTAACGGGCCGGGGCATCCGGCGCAGAAAGGAGCATCCCCATGACAGCAGAAAAGCAGGCGGCCGTCGCCGCCATCGAAAAAAAAGCAGATCTGGTAGCCCAGGTGGCAGATGAGATCTGGTCCTTTGCGGAGTTGTCTCTCCAGGAGGAGCAGTCTGCCGACCTGTACTGCCGAGTGCTGGAGCAGGAGGGCTTCAAGGTGGAGCGGGGCATCTGCAACATCCCCACCGCCTTCTCCGCCTCCTACGGCAGTGGGCGGCCCATCATCGGCCTGCTGGCGGAATATGACGCGCTCTCCGGCCTTTCCCAGAAGGGCGGCAGCCTGACGCGGGAGGAGCTGGTCTCCGGCGGCTGCGGCCACGGGTGCGGGCATAACCTGCTGGGCGCCGGGGCCATGGCCGCCGCTCTGGGAGTGAAGGCGTATCTCGAGGCCGCCAAGATCCCCGGCACCGTGGTACTGTATGGCTGCCCCGGCGAGGAGGGCGGCGCCGCCAAGGCATTTATGGCCCGGGATGGGCTATGGTACGGTCTGGATGCGGCCCTCACCTGGCACCCGGACGACGCCAACGAGGTGCTTACCGGCTCCTCCAACTCCTGCATCCAAACCCAGTACCACTTCACCGGCGTGGCGGCCCATGCCGCCGGAGACCCGGACCGTGGCCGCAGCGCCCTGGACGCGGTGGAGCTGATGAACGTGGGCGTCCAGTTCCTGCGGGAGCACATGAGTGACAAGGCTCGGGTCCACTACGCCATCACCGATGCCGGCGGCCGGAGTCCCAACGTGGTCCAGCCCAGGGCCAGCGTGCTGTACATGGTCCGGTCCAATCATGTGGCGGAGGCCGTGGAGCTGCAGGCCCGGGTGGACAAGATCGCCCAGGGCGCAGCTCTGATGACTGAGACTACGGTGGGGGTCCCCAGTTACACGCCGGAGGAGCTGGCCTTTGCCGACAGCCTGGCCGGGACCTATTCCGGCAGTGAGCGGGCGCCGGGCGTGGGCAGCCAGTATGATCTGGACTACGCGGCGGATGCCCAGGCCAGGCGGGCCCAGGCCGGCCACGCCATGAACCGCTTTCTGCTGCCCCTGTACCAGGGGGACGCCTTCCAGCCCGGCTCCACGGATGTGGGCGACGTCAGCTGGCAGTGCCCTACTGCACAGATCCACGTGGCCGCCTGGCCCAACGGCTGCCCCGGCCATAGCTGGCAGAATGTCTCCTGCGGCCGGACAGACATCGGCCACAAGGCGGCCCTCCATGCCGGCAAGGTCCTGGCGGCGGCCGCCATTGACCTGCTGACGGACCCGGCCCTGCTGGAGGAGGCAAAGACGGAGTTTCAGCGCCGGACGGCGGCAGGCTACACCTGCCCTATCCCCGCGGACGCGGTACCCACCATCGCAGACTGATTAAAAGGGCGCCCCGGTCAAAGCCGGGGCGCCCTTTTGTCGAAACAACCAATTATTTTTTCAGGTTACCAAAAATTTTGTTTGCTTTTGGAGAAATCCATGGTATCATAAGAGCAGAAGCCTCAAGCCCCGACTTCCGCACCACAGAACGCGCGGAGTTTCCGCCCGAAAGGAGTCCTGCCCATGGAGTCTCGCTTTGACCGCCGGGAGCTGCTGTTTCAGCCCCGGGGAATTCCGCCCCTCGGCACCTCGCTCTCCCTGGCCCTGCAGCATCTGGTGGCCATGATCGTGGGGTGTGTCACCCCGCCTATCATCATCGCCGGAGCCATCGGCCTCAGCCAGGAGGAGCAGGTGCTGCTGATCCAGGCATCCCTGGTGATGTCCGCCGTGTGCACATTCCTCCAGCTGTATCCCATCGGCGGGCGGTTCGGCTCTGGCCTGCCGGTGATCCTGGGTGTCAGCTTTGCCTATGTTCCCAGTATGCAGGCCATCGCCGCCTCCGGCGGCGGAGTGGCGGCCATTGCCGGCGCCATGATCGTGGGCGGCATCGTGGCTGTGCTGGTGGGCGTGTTCGTCAAGAAGATCCGCCGGCTGTTCCCGCCGGTCATTACCGGCACGGTGGTGTTCACCATTGGCCTCTCCCTCTACCCTACCGCCATCAACTACATGGCCGGCGGCACCGGCAACACCTATGAATCCGTGGTGGCGCAACAGGGGCTGACGGAGGCGCTGGTATATGGCTCCTGGCAGAACTGGCTGATCGCGGCCCTGACGCTGACTGCCGTGCTGGTGCTGAACCACAAGGCCAAGGGCATCTGCAAGCTGGCTTCTATCCTGATCGGGATGCTGTTCGGCTATGCGGTGGCGCTCTGCTTCGGCATGGTCAGCTTTGCCGACGTGGGAAATGCTGCCTGGTTCGCCCTGCCGGAGCCCCTACACTTCGGTCTGAAGTTCGATCCAGCCTCCTGTGTGGCCATCGGGCTGTTGTTTGCCATCAACTCCATCCAGGCCATCGGCGACTTCACCGCCACCACCGTGGGCGGCCTGGACCGGGATCCCACGGACCAGGAGCTCCAGGGCGGTATCATCGCCTATGGCACCAGCAATATCCTGACGGCGCTGATGGGCGGCCTGCCCACGGCTACCTACTCCCAAAATGTGGGCATCGTCACCACCAACAAGGTGGTGAACCGGACGGTGTTCGCCATTGCCGGGGGATTCCTGCTGCTGGCGGGCATCTCCCCCAAATTTGCGGCGCTGCTGACCACCATTCCCCAGTGCGTGCTGGGGGGCGCCACAGTGACGGTGTTTTCCACCATTGCCATGACGGGCATGAAGCTCATCGCCTCCCAGGACCTGACGGCCCGGAACACCACCATTGTGGGTCTCTCTGCTGCTCTGGGCGTGGGGATTTCCCAGGCCTCCGAGGCCCTCAGCCAGTTCCCGGAGGCGTTCACCATGGTGTTCGGACAGTCTCCCGTGATGATCGCAACTATCATGGCGGTGCTGCTGAACCTGATT
>ERZ1504597.374-NODE-374-length-13482-cov-2.914575_pt1 | contig 13482 bp, 10 predicted proteins | sample MGYA00571819_ERZ1504597 | MGnify/ENA primary metagenome ERZ1504597 (study PRJEB39906, sample SAMEA3182061) | gut metagenome | biome: human; feature: gut; material: Stool; isolation source: human stools | place: Canada | collected 2013-01-14 ... | reverse complement strand
GATGAATTTCTCGACGGTGAAATCGGGAAAGTTGAGTGTCGCTACCCTTGTCACGGAGGCGAACCGGCAGTAGAGCATGGCGAGGATTGCGACCGCTGCGGCGACACCCCCGATGATGTACAGGAGTTTCTTTCTGTTCATATTACAGTCAATGCGTGTTCAATGCGCTTACCGAAAGGAGCATACTGTATCCGTTTTGACAGCGTGCATCCCTCCGGTAACCGCAATCCGTGCAAAAAAGTGGTCGTCTATTTAACTTCGGCAAAAGAGAATATTACGTGTCCGGATTCCTTGTTTTCGTCCTGATACTGGGTGAACAGCACCTTGTAACAGTGATTGCCGTCGGCCGAACGGAACAGATAGACCGGGGCCTGCAGGTAGACCGGCGGCATTACCTTGTTGCCTTCGGCGTCGGTCTTGAACAGGATGACGGTAGCTTCCGATTTTACCGTCGTGGTCGTACCGCCCATCCCCTCCGAGGTGACCGCTTTGTCGGTGCTGAAAGTGGCTCCGGCGGGTACCTCCGCGACGGAATCGAAGGTTACGGTGCTGTCGAACGTGTAGACGCCTCCTTTGGCTGCGGTCGAAGAGGCCTCTCCGCTGTTGGTGCGGATGCTGTAACGGTTGATGGCAATGTCCCAGTCGGTACGTGCGGCCCAGGCGGCGTTGTCGGTTTCGTCCTCCTTGCCCGAACCGACCACCTTGCCTTCGGCGAACGAGAAGTATTGCCATACGCCGCTTTCGCTGGCGTTAACGGATGCTTCGAGGACATTCCCGCCTTCACCTCCGCCGTTGCCCTGCTCTTTGGAGCAGGACGAAAGTGCGAGCAGCACTGCTGTGGCTGCCATGAAATAAACTGCTTTTTTCATCTTCTATCGCTGTTTTTGATTATTGAATTGGCTATTTGAATGCGTAGCGTATTCCGATGAGGAACTGGCGGCCCGGGTCCACGAAAGAGGCCTCGCGGAAGTTGAACAGGTTGTCCACCTTGAAGGTCACCTCGATGGTGTGCTTGTTGATACGGAAGGGTTTCACCAGCACGATTTTCCATATCGAATACGGGTCCGATTCCTCCATGGAGACCGTCTGGCTGCCGTCGCTTCCCGTAATTATCTGCTGGTAGAGTTTCGGCGAGTTCATCCGGCCGGCTATCTGAAGGGAGAAGGGACTGCGGGCGATGCGGCCGTTCCAGGTGAGGGAGACGGTTCCGCTGTGTTTCACGTTGTCTTCGAGCTGGAGCCCCGTGGAGTTGTCCACCGCGTCGCAGAAGCTGTAGTTGGCCCGCACGGCAAGGTGCTTGGAGAAAAGGTACGAGAAGGTTACGTCGATGCCGCGGAGCGTGGCGCTGCTCACGTTCTTGTAGTATTTCTCGTTACCGCCCGCCGCATTTATCACGTCGTACTGGGTAATCTTGTTGTTGATGTTGTTGTAGTAGGCCGATACCGAGACGTTGAGCAGCCCTTCGGTGTATTCCGCCGACAGCGAGGAGTACAGCCCTTTTTCCGCCTTCAGGTCGGGGTTGCCGTAGACCCAGAACATGCCCTGATGGTCGAAGTCGTAATAGAGTTCCTTGATGCTCGGCGCACGGAATGCGGTACCGACGCCGCCCCGGAAGCGCCATTCGGCCACTTCGTACATGAGCGACAGCTTGGGCGTGAAGGCGGAGCCGAACTGGCTGTTGTAGGTATAGCGGGCGCCCGCCACGGCGTCGAAATTTTTCAGTATCTCGTATTCGGCCTGGGCGAACACGTTGGCGTCGTCGAGCGTCTTGGTGGTCGGCGTGGCGCCGAGCGTGGAGGTGGCGAAATTCTCCTCATGGTTGTATTCGAGGCCGCCGATGAGTTCCCATTTTGCAGTAGGAATGAAGGTATCTATGAAGCGTGCGGAGATGTAGCTCGATGTGTTGTCCTTGTTCTTCGTGTCGTTCTTCTTTTCGAGGACCTCGTAATCGAAGTATTTGTCGAAATTCACGCTGAGCCGCATGCTGTTGCGCTTGTCTGCGGAAGAGAGTCCGCCGTTCGCGCCGAGCGACAGGTTGTGCGACAGGGCATGCGAGGCGTTCATGCTGCCGGTCGGATTGAAGGTTTCGTGGCTGAAGAAACGGCCCACGACGTTCACGTCCGAGCGGTCCGTCGGACGGTAACCCATGTTAAGCGTCGCCCCATAGTCTTCGTAGGCCGCTGCATACGCCCCCTCCCCGTCGCCGCCGAAGCCGTCCGAGGAGTTGCGGAAGCCGCTTGCCCGGGCCGAGAACTTTTTGAGGTTCGTGCCGGCGCTCAGACGGGTACGCCATGTGTTGTGGTTGGCCCAGGAGGCATTGGCATCTGCTTCGAACTTGTGTACCGGCTTTTTGGTGATGACGTTGATGACCGCTCCCACGGCGTTGGAACCGTAGAGCGCCGAGGCTGCGCCGTTTATCATCTCGATGCGCTCGATGTTGTTCACGTCGATTTGGTCGAGGTTTACGTTGCCTCCGGCCCCTTCCGATACGAGGCGTTCGCCGTCGACAAGCATCAGGATGTACCGGCTGTTGAGCCCCTTGATGCGCATGTTATTGCCCATGGCATTGGGCGATATGACGATGCCGGGAATGTTGTCCTGCAGGGATTCGAGCATGGATACCGAACCGGCTTTCTCTATCTCCCGTTCCCCTATCACGGTGGTCAGTACGGGGGCCTCTGCAAGTCTTTTTTCCGTTCTCGTGCCGGTCACCACCACTTCGTTGATGTTGAATATCTGTTCGGCCAATATGAAATCGACCGTCGTATCGCCCGTGAGCTCTATCTCGCGCGTGGCGGTGGGGTAGGATGAATAATACATGGTCTTGAGGGTAACCTTTCCGGCGGGAACGTTCTTGATGACATAGTGTCCGTCGCCGTTCGTCTGTCCTCCCTTGCTGCCTGCCGTTACGTAAACGCCGGGCAGCGGTTCGGAAGAGAGCGAATCCACTACTGTTCCCGATATGTCGTATGTTTTCGTTTGCCCCTGCGCATTGAGGGCGGATATCGCAAGCAGCAAAGAGAACAAGGCAGTCGCTGTTTTTTTCATGAATCCTCCTGTTTTTAATTCCGGTGCAAAAATATCGGCTCCCCGTGGGGTAGGCAATTCCTACTTTTGGGGATATTGCCGGGGGCTGTTACTAAAATCTGTGCATCGGAAAGAGGCCGGAATGCCCGATTGGGGCGTGCGGTGCGTTCGGATTCTTCTCCGGTACGATGCCGTTTTCGGATATAGATAAAAAATATTGTCATCGCGAGGCGCTGGATGCCCTCACGATGACAATACGGAATGCGTGTACCGGAGCGGCCGACTGCGTACCGTCCCATCGCGTTTCCCATGCTGCGGGGAGGATGGTGCCGGTACGGGACAACGTGCTTTCCCGGACTTTACGGCTGCTTACAGGACCGGTTTGGGATACTCCTGCATCTCCTGCTCTCCGTAGAAGATTTCGTAATGGAGCTCCCACTCTTCCACATACGCGGATGTCACGCGTCCCGTTCCGTCGAATTCGTACCGGAATGTCCTCGGAGAATCGCCGGTCGTCCCGGCCGGAAGGTTCGTGGAGGGTGTACCCATATACGAGGAAGCCGGGGTAATCCAATTTTCGAGAATGAGGAAGAATCCGAAGTCGAATCCGGTTTCGGGGACCGCATACTCCGGAGCATACGTTATGTCTTCTTCGTTGAAATATACCATGTTCCCGTTTTCCCACCGTGCGGCTATCTCTTGGCTTTCATACTCTTTGTCTGCCCATATCCAGGTCTTGAGCGTGTTGTCCGCGTTATATGCGGCCTCGACCCATAAGTCCTCGTCTCCGACGGCGTAGGGCTGTCGTACCGCATTTCCGTTGTCGTCGAGCAGGATGGATGAAGTGTATTCCGACTTCTCGCTCTGCATCTCTGCCGTGCTTATCCATTCGTTACGTGTCAGAACGGTAATCTCGTTGCCGTCGCTACCTGTCACCGTATGGCTTACGTGATAATAGTAGATACATTCGCCCGCTTCCATGTCGATGTCGAACCGGTCGGTACCGACGATGTTCCCGTTTTCGTCGTATGCGATGTAGAAATCAGAGACGTCGTTCGGGTCTTCGGTTCCGGTCAGTCGTATTTTGGTGATGAACTTCTCGTCCGATGCGACGGGCTCGTCCGGGTCGGGGTTGTTCGGGTCCGGGTCGTCGGTACTTTCGGTACCTTTCTGGACGACGGTAATGGTTGCCGGGTCTCCGCCTGCGGTGAGTGTGATTTCGGTTGTGCGTCCATCGTTGCCGTCGTTTGCCGTGAGGGTCGTGACGGTGATTGTGTTGCTTCCGCTGTTGCCGGAGTCGGGAGCGACGGCGAGCCAGTCGCCCTGTACGCTTGCGGTCCACGAGGTGGTCGAGGAGAACGTGACGGATTTCTCAAGGCCGGCTTCTCGGCCGAATGTCAGGACTTTGTCCTGTTCCCGGAGTGTGATTTTCATGTACTCTTTCTGGAGGGCTTCGCACCCGGTCAGAAGCAATGTCGTCAGAGCGAGTATTGCTCCCGAGTAGCAGATGTTTTTCATAGTTTGAAATTGGTAAATTGTCCGTGTTCTATCGAGTACGTGCTGCTGGCCGTACGGTGTGCGGAATGGGCAGGAAGTACGCGCTGAAAATTTTGGCCAAGGTAGCAAAAGTAATGATAAAAGTAAATAATATATTGATAATGAATAAATAAGACGTACAAGCAGGAAGTCGGACAGCCGAACGGGCATTGCGGTCGGCGAGGAAAATGTGGTGGGAAAAGAAGGATGTCTGGATGGAGCGTCGGACAGGCGTAGTACCGTAGATGGCGTAAGGGAGAGCGAAGCAGGGGGCGGATATGGTTTGTGGGTGGATGCTGGGTAGCCGGGGCAGTATTGGCAGGGAGGCGCTGTATGTCTCCGTTGCGGGAGAAGACCTGCTGTCGTCGAAGCGTATCCGTGAATGCTGCGTTTGAACGGTGCTGCGAATCCCTTCCGCAAAGAACAGTATGCAAACAGAGAGACCCGCATTCTTGCGAGTCTCTCTTACCGGCTCCTCAACCAGGACTTGAACCTGGGACCCCCTGATTAACAGTCAGGTGCTCTAACCAACTGAGCTATTGAGGAATATTTCGTTTTTGAAACGGAAGTCTCTCGTAAGTCTTCGACTGGCGGGTTCCCGTTTCGGGATGCAAATATATAGCAAATATTTTTTTGTGCAAAATTTTTTCGGAAAACTGCATGACAATTTCTCGGATGTCCGTTTGTCTCTTGCGGGGACGAACCGTACGGGAGGTGTCGGTGGGCCGGTACGGAGACGGTGCAGGGTTTCTCCGAATTGTTTTTGACGGGCCGGTACTCCGATATACCTGTTATTATGAATACGGCGTTCCTCGTTACATGAATATTTTATAGATTTGCAGGGTTTTATTGTTATGAAAGTGTACGGAATAGCGAAAAGGGCGGTGCTGCTGACCGCAGCGCTGTTGGTTTGTGTGGCCGGGTGGGCGCAGAACAGCATCTCCGCGCTCGTTTTCGATGAATACGAATGGGATTTCGGTACGCTGCGTGAAGTGGACGGCCCGGTCAGCCATCTCTTCTCCTTCACCAACACGGGTACGGGTGCGGCGGTCATTACGCGCATCAAGGTGGACTGCGGTTGTACCGCAGTCGATTACAGCCGCGAACCGGTGAAGCCGGGCGGGCGCGGTTCCGTGGAGGTGGTGTTCGACCCGGCGAATTATTCGGGTAAATTCTCGAAGAGCGTGACCGTCTACAGCAACGGCAACCGAAATCTGCTTACGGTGAAGGGGACGGTGATAGGGCGTCCGCGCAGTGTGGAGGAGGAGTATCCGTTCGCGTTGGCGGGCGGAGTACGGGCCGAGGCCATGCATGTGGCGTTCGGATATGTGGAGAACAGCAGTGTCGAGTCCGTTGCCGTCGGTGTCGTCAATACGGGGGAGACCGAAACCGTGTTGTCTGTGAGGGCCGGTTACGGGAGCGGCCGGCTGACGATAGCCGCTCCGGAGCGGCTCGCACCGGGAGAGAGAGGCTTGGTGACCTTTACCTACGATTTTACCGAAGGGGACCCGGTGTACGGTCTGCTGGCCGAGCGGGTCTATTTCTCGGTGGACGGCGAGGAGGCGGGCCTGCCCTTTACGGCCAATGCCATCGCGGTGGATGATTTCAGCGCTACGGATATCTCCCGGGCTGCCCGTTGCGAGGTGTCGCCGATGTACCGGAATTTCGGGGATGTCCGGCCGGGAAGCGAGCTGACGCTTGAGGTGAATATCTCGAACAGCGGGCAAAGCGACCTGATTGTACGGAGCGTGTCACTCCGGCGCGGTACGGAGTGTCCGCTGACCCCGGGGACGGTCGTGCGTCCCGGAACGTCGCTGGCCGTGCCGGTGACGTTGAAGATAAGCGAGGAGGCTTACGGTACAGAGTCGGGCGGGGTCTCGTTCGTAGTGAACGACCCGGTGCGTCCTTTCCGTGAGGTGCGGCTGGGGGCCGATGTCTATTGATACAACGGCTTCCGGCTCCGGAGAATTGTTGCAATGGAAGTATAACCAAATACGTAATTATGTTCAGGATAGTAGAAAAAAGGCTGCTTGCGCCGGATATCTGGCTGATGAATGTCGAAGCGCCGCGCGTAGCCAAGGCGGCCCAGCCCGGTCAGTTCGTGATAGTCCGCGGTACCGACGACGGGGAGCGGATACCGCTGACGGTTGCCGATTACGACAGGGAGCAGGGGACAATCAGCATCGTGATACAGGCTGTCGGTGCTTCCACCCGTAAGATAGTGGCCCTCGAAGAGGGCGGCGCTTTGGCCGATTTCGCCGGCCCGCTCGGTCAGCCGTCGGAGTTCATACACGAAACTCCGGAGGCTCTGCGTGCCAGGAAGTTCCTTTTTATCGCCGGAGGCGTGGGTGCGGCGCCGGTTTATCCGCAGGTGAAATGGCTGCATGAACACGGCGTCGAGGCGGATGTCATCGTGGGAGCCCGTAACCGGGAGATGTTGATTATCACCGATGAGCTGCGCAAAGTGGCCGGTAACCTCTATCTGTCCACCGACGACGGAAGCGCGGGTTTCCACGGCAATGTCACGGCGCTGATGAAAGACCTCATCGACAACCGCGGCAAACGCTACGACGAGATTGTCACCATCGGACCGATGATAATGATGAAGTTCGTGGCCCTTGCGGCGCGTGAATACGGCATCAGGACCATCGCAAGCCTCAATACGCTGATGATAGACGGAACGGGCATGTGCGGAGCCTGCCGGGTGAGCATCGGCGGCAAGATGAAGTTCGCCTGCGTGGACGGTCCGGAGTTCGATGCGTCGCTGATAGATTTCGACGAGGCGATGCGTCGTCAGCGGATGTACAAGTCTAAGGAATCGGTCGCCGACCACCGTTGCCGTATCGGCCGGGGATGACGGAAACCGAAAATGTACGGCGGTTTTCTGCCGGATGGAGTGAAGAAGGGATAACGCGGGTACGGCCCGCATAAATATATCTAAAAAAAGAGTATGGCTAACAAGATTCCCCGCGTCCCGGTGCGGGAACAGAATCCCCGAGTAAGGGCGACGAACTTCGACGAAGTTTGTTACGGATACGACCTGAACGAAGCGCAGCTTGAGGCTTCGCGTTGCTTGAACTGCAAGAAGCCCCAGTGCATGGCGCATTGTCCGGTTTCCATCAAAATACCGAATTTCATTACCAAGGTGCTGGCCGGTGACCTGGCCGGTGCCGCAGCGGTCATTGCCGAGGACTCTTCGCTGCCCTCGGTGTGCGGCCGTGTCTGTCCGCAGGAGGCACAGTGCGAAGGAGCGTGCGTGCTCGGCATTAAAGGGGAGCCGGTGGCTATCGGCAAACTGGAGCGTTTCGTGGGAGATTGGGAATTGGAACACGGCAGCAGCCAGCGGGCGGCGGTCGCCTCCAACGGGCACAAGGTCGCCGTAATCGGCAGCGGTCCTTCGGGATTGGCATGTGCTGCCGACCTGGCCAAGATGGGGTATGAGGTGACGGTGTTCGAGGCGCTGCACAAGCTCGGCGGGGTGCTGCAATACGGCATTCCCGAATTCCGCCTTCCGAAAGACAAGGTGGTGGCCCGCGAGATAGAGAAGGTGAAGGCACTGGGAGTCCGGTTCGAGACCGATACCATCGTCGGACGTACCGTGACCATCGACGGCCTGATGCGCGACGAAGGGTTCGAGGCGGTATTCATCGGTTCCGGAGCCGGTCTGCCCAAGTTCATGGGGATTCCGGGCGAGAACCTGAACGGCGTACTCTCGGCCAACGAGTTCCTGACGCGCAACAACCTGATGAAAGCCTATCTGGAGGAGTCCGACACGCCCGTCTATGTGGGCGAACGGACGGTGGTCGTAGGGGGTGGCAACGTCGCCATGGATGCCGTGCGTACCGCCAAACGGTTGGGGGCCGATGCCTATATCGTCTATCGCCGTTCCGAAGCGGAGCTTCCTGCCCGTCTGGAAGAGGTACACCATGCCAAAGAGGAGGGGGTACAGTTCGTGATGCTCGCCAATCCGCTCGAGATTCTCGGCAACGAGGAGGGTTGGGTGCGGGGCGTGCGCTGCATCCGGATGGAGCTCGGCGAACCCGATGAGTCGGGGCGCCGTTCCCCGAAAGCGGTTCCGGGTTCCGAGTTCGAAATTCCGTGCGATACCGTCATCATGTCGCTGGGTACCTCACCGAATCCTCTCATCGCCTCCACGACGGAGGGGCTTCAGACGACGCGTTGGGGCGGTTTGATTGCGAACGACGAAGGGGCTACTACCCGTGAGGGCGTGTTTGCCGGCGGCGATGCCGTGACGGGCGCGGCTACGGTTATTCTTGCCATGGGAGCGGGACGCAAGGCGGCCGCGGCTATCGACGCCTATATCCAGGGCAAGGGAGCCCAGTGAGATACCGGTATCCTGTCCCGTCGGTCGAGGCCGTATTGGGAAAGGGTACGATACGAAAGCCGAAAAGGGAAGGATTTCAATCCTTCCCTTTTCGGCTTTCGTATCTGTGGCGGCTGCCGGGCCGTTTTCTTTGCGCATCGCTGCCGGGGACGTTTTTCCGTATCCGGCGCTACCCGCAGTTTTGCCGGGGCTTGCCATATCGTGTACTCGGTTTGTAGTATGTCGGATTGGGCCTTCTTTCCGTACCGTCGCCGGAGGCACTGTCTCCCCGTCCGGCCGTGTGCGGTCTTTGCAGAGGGTGGATGATATCTCCTTGCTACTGCGGGGTGTTCCGGGCCTGTTGTGTCTCTCCGCTGTCGGGATATCGCTTGAGGCTGACTCTGCCTGTGGAGTCGAGTACCGCATAGGTGGGATGTTCTATCCATTCGCCGAGGAATACGGCGGTGGAGCCGTTGCCCAGCGGATAGATTTCGGCACAGTGGTTGTGGCCGAATACGAAGTAATCGACCGGTTCATGGGCACAGTAGCGGCGGGCGAAACGCACCATCGGTTCCTCTTCGGCAAGGAAGCGGTGCGTGACGGCCTTCGATTTGCGGCTGTGCGACGACCATCCGTATCCGAAGCGCAGTGCGGTGTCGGGATGCAGCAGATGGGAAAAGAGCCACCGGACGGCGGGCGACCGGAAAGTCCGGTTCATGAGCCGCGTCGGGAATCCGTGTTCGCGGGCGGTGATGTCGTCGCCGTGGGTGATGAAGAATCGTTTGCCGTAGAGCAGGGTTTCGAGGGGTTTGTCGTGGACATGGACTCCGCACTCCGTTTGGAGATAGCCGTAGGCCCACATGTCGTGGTTGCCGGTGAAGAAGTGGATTTCCACCCCCCGGTCGGTCAGCTCCGACAGGGTGCCGAGCAGCCGGGTGAAACCTTTCGGGACGACGCGCCGGTATTCGTACCAGAAATCGAACAAATCTCCTACGAGGAAGATGGCTTCGGCATCGGCGGCAACCCTCCGCAGCCATCCGATGAGCAGTTTTTCGCGTTCCCGCGACTCCTGCGCCGGTAGCAGTCCGAGATGCATGTCCGATGCGAAGTAGTACATGGCTCCCTTTTATTTCAGTCTCCTTACGAGATTGTCCACCTCGCGGGCGAGTTTGTCGGTCGGGATGTCGCGCCCCACGATTTCGCCGTTGCCGTCGATGAGGTAATTGGCGGGAACCTTGTCGATGTTGTACACGCGCGGGGCGATACCTGCCGGCCCCTTGAAGTCGCATACCGAAATCCAGGGCAGCCTCTGTTCCTGTACGGCGTTTATCCACACCTGTTTGTCGGTATCTATTCCCACTTGGTATATCTCGAAGCCCTCCCCGGCGAATCGGCTGTAAATCTCCTTGAGTTCGGCGTTGTACATCGCCGCCTCCGGTGCTGCGGCCGACCAGAAGTCGAGTAGAATGACCTTGTTCCCGATGGACGAGAGCCGGCGGACGTCGCCGTACATGTCCGGCAGGGCGATGTCGGGATAGGGAGCCGGATTGCAGATGCTTTCGCTGACCATGCGTGCGAGCTCCTCGTTGGCGTCGGCCATGTCGACCTGCGACCGGAGCGCGGCCACGTACGGCGAATCGGGATAGTATTTGGAGACGGAATCGGCTACGAGCCGGTAGTAGATGATGTCGGAATTGCCGTTGAAGAGCGTCTTCTCGTCGGGCAATCGCTGGTAAAGGGCGTAAAGCGCCGCAAGCGACCGGCTGTTGGTTACGATGAATTTTATCTGTTCGCGTTTCAGACGGCTGTACTCCCTGCCGTACTCCTTGATGTACTCTGTCCGGCGTGCGGCGTTGCGGTCGGTCGTGGAGATGAGCCGGGAGAGCGAATCGAGCCTTCCGGCCCCGGCATTCATCATGTCATTGAGCTCCTTGACGAGGATGGATTCGCGCGACCCTCGTATGATGTAGTCGCCCGGGTTGCCGTACATCGACGAGATGGTGACCTTCTCGCCTGGCGATACGAACAGGGGTATTCTGTCTTCGCCTATTCGGAGATTGTAGAATGTCGTTCCGCTCGGAGGCAGTTCGATGTTGAACCGGAAGTTGCCCCTGCGGTTCGTGGCCGTCGAATCCACCGATACGGCGCCCGTGGCCGTTATCTGTTCGAGCACCACCATGCACCGCTCGGGGCCGGCGATGCGCCCGGACACTTTCGCCCTGTTGCTGTCGCAGGAGACGGCGAGCGCTGCTGCGGCGCATACCGCCAGGGCGGGTACAAGAAGAGAGTGTTTCATACGTGTCGGTTTGGGGTACAAAGATAACCCGATTGATAGGAAAACGCGAAAAACGGCGCGATATTACGTGCCGGTTTCCGCAGCCGCAGCCCTGTGCGTCTTATTTGGAATAGTTGTGCCGCTGGGGGCCCTTGTTGTTCTTGCCGTTCTTCTTGTTGGCGTAGAGCGGTTTCTTGCTGCGTACCGGCGCCTGCTTGTATTCGCTCTTTATCAGACTCAGGGCATCCTCGTCCACGCTGATGCGGTAGTCCGACATTCGCTTTATCTCCTTGATGATGGCCTCGTTGTTGGGGTGCTCCTGATTGTATTCGTAACTTTTGGTGCGCATGTAGCGGGCAATGTCGCCCAACACCTCTTGTACGGCCTCCTGGTCCCGTACCCCTTCGAGCGAACGGATGACCTTCTTGACATATTTGCCGTAATGTTTCAGCCCCACCTTTTCGTCGGGATAGTCCATGCGGCGCGGTACGGGTGTCAGCGTCATCGAGGTGGGAATGGGATAGGGAGAATCCACGTCGAGCTTGAAATCGGACATGATGAACATGTGGTCCCAGAGTTTGTGGGTGAACTCCGGGGTGTCCCGCAGGAGGGGGTTGAGGTTACCCATCACGTTTATCACTACCCGTGCCTTGCGGTTGCGTTCATCGCGGTCTTCGATGGCCATCAGGTTGTCCACCATCTGGTGTATGTGCCGGCCGTACTCCGGCAGCTGCAGGTTTTTCCTGTAGATGTTATAGTTTTTTTCCATAAAATGAATCATTAGTCGCTGCCGCAAGACGGCAACCACCTGTTCACGATAATGACCGGCTCCGTTCCTCGGTAGGACATCCGTCCGGTAAAATATGTGAAATCAGGAGGTCAAAATGCTGATAGGTAGGAGAAAAATAACAGCATGTCTTTTGACAAGAAAAACTAATTACTTAACTTTGTACAAAGTTAATGCGATTTTTTGGGGAAATCAAATTTTGCTGTAACATTTTAACCTCCGACTATGGCCAATATACTGGTAATAGATCCTTCGCGCAGCATGCGCAATACTCTGAAAGAGCGTTTGGAGTATGAGGGCCATGCGGTGGAAGTCGCCGAAGACACGATTTCCGGCATGACCGTCTATGCGAACCGGCATTTCGACCTGTTGCTGTGCGGACAGCCCGATTCCCCGCTGAGAACCTCCACGCCGTGGATAAGGCTGTCGCATGACAGCAGCCCGGAAAGCGCCGTTCTGGCTATGCAGCAGGGTGCTGTCGATTTCGTCACGAAACCCATCAACATGAACCGGCTGCTGGATGCCGTGCGCAAGGGGCTGGCCAAGACGCCTGCCGCCGTGGCGGATGCGGCGGACGAGGCCGAATCCGTCCCGGAAGAGGTCGTCCCGGTGCGCCGTGTGCGTGCCGCGCGGTCGCATGTCGGCAGGATAGTGGGCGAATCGGTTCCGGTCAAGCGTCTGAACACGTTGATTGACAAGGTCGCCCCGACCGATGCACGGGTACTTATCATGGGAGCCAACGGGACGGGCAAGGAGCTCGTGGCGCGTTGGCTGCACGAGAAGAGCCGCCGGCGCGACGGACCGTTCGTCGAAGTAAACTGCGCCGCCATCCCTTCCGAACTTATCGAAAGCGAACTGTTCGGTCATGAGAAAGGGGCCTTCACCTCCGCCGTCAAGCAGCGCAAGGGCAAATTCGAGCAGGCCCACAACGGAACGTTGTTCCTCGACGAGATAGGCGATATGTCCCTGCCGGCGCAGGCGAAGGTACTGCGCGTGTTGCAGGAGCGCAAGATAACGCGCGTCGGCAGCGACCGCGACATCGACGTGAATGTGCGTGTTCTGGCCGCGACCAATAAGGACATTCCCCGCGAAATATCCCGCGGCGAGTTCCGCGAAGACCTTTTCCACCGGTTGAGCGTCATCATCATCCGTGTGCCGACGCTGGCCGAGCGCATAGACGATATTCCCATCTTGGTGGACCATTTCCTGGAGACGATATGCGGCGAATACAACGTGCCTGTCAAGAAGATAGAGGCGGAAGCGCTGGCCGAACTGCAGAAATTGCCCTGGACGGGGAACATCAGGGAGCTCCGCAACGTGGTGGAGCGCCTCGTCATCCTGTGCGAGAATACGATAACGGTCGATGACGTGAAGATGTACGCCAACGGACTGCAATAGCTCCGCAGATTGCTTGTTGCAAAGAGAAATGACAGTGCAGGGCGCATACCGAAGAGTATGCGCCCTGCGCTTGTCGTGTCTGTTCGCTCTTGTCGTGTCTGTTCGCTCCCTATTTCGCGGAGCAAGGCGCCCTGC
>ERZ1504597.368-NODE-368-length-13637-cov-3.703431_pt1 | contig 13637 bp, 10 predicted proteins | sample MGYA00571819_ERZ1504597 | MGnify/ENA primary metagenome ERZ1504597 (study PRJEB39906, sample SAMEA3182061) | gut metagenome | biome: human; feature: gut; material: Stool; isolation source: human stools | place: Canada | collected 2013-01-14 ... | reverse complement strand
TCGCCTTAGTCTCGTGGGCTCGGAGATGTGTATAAGAGACAGATTACCACCTTCGGCGTGGACGGCGCGCTGGTGGATGAAGCCGGCAACCTGCTCTATCCAGTCATCTCCTGGAAATGCCCCCGCACGGCGGAGGTCATGAAAAACATCGGCAAATATATCTCCCAGGAGGAACTTAACCGTATCTCCGGCGTGGGAGCTTTTGCTTTCAACACCATTTACAAACTCGTCTGGCTCAAGGAAAACCGCCCGGAACTTCTGGAAAAAGCCCATGCGTGGCTCTTCATCTCCAACCTGCTGGCCTACAAGCTCACCGGCATCATGGCAACAGACCGGACCATGGCAGGGACCTCCCAGCTCACGGATCTGGAAACGGGAGATTTTTCCGAATTCATTTTGAACCGCCTCGGTTTGAGCCGCGGCCTCTTCCCCCCCATCGTGGATGCAGGGGAAACCATTGGCCTCCTTACGCCGGAAGCGGCAGACGCGATGAATCTCCCGGCCCTGGCGGGCATTCCCGTTATCTCCGCCGGGCACGACACCCAGTTCGCCATTTTCGGTTCCGGTGCAGACAAGAACCAGCCCGTCCTTTCCTCCGGAACATGGGAAATCCTGATGGCGCGCTCCGCACAGGCCAGGCTGACCCGGGAAGATTATGAGGACGGAGCCACGGCGGAATTCGACGCGGAATCCGGCCTTCTTAACCCCGGGCTCCAATGGCTGGGCTCCGGCATTATCGAATGGGTGAAAGCAGCCTGCTTTCACGGGGAATCCTATGACACCATGGATGCGGAAGCGGACGCCGTCCCACCCGGCTGCGACGGCGTGACAATGGTTCCGGACTTCCTGGCTTCCGGAGACCGGAAAGGCTCCATCAACGGACTGGTGCTGGGAAGAACACGCGGCCATATCTACCGCGCCGCCATGGAGGCGCTCACCTGGCGGCTGAAATCCCGCCTGCGCCGTTTGGAATCCGTGGGCGGCTTCAAAAGCGAATTCCTCATCCTGGTGGGCGGAGGCGCCAGAAACAGCGTTTGGACCCAGATGAGGGCAGACATTCTCCGGATTCCCGTCAAAGTCTCTGAAGTGTCAGAAAGTACGGTATTGGGCGCATCCATGTTTGCCTTTGCAGGCGCCGGGGTGTACTCTACGCCGGAGCAGGCTCGGGACGCCTTCGGCATCACCTACCGGACATATATGCCGGGTTCCCAGGAAGCCGCTTACGAAAAGTTCAACCAATAACAAAATATGTCAGAAGACTGGTCAATCTCCCCTCCCCTACCGGACAAAGTGTTCCCATGGAAAAAATACAACCCCGTCACGCGGGAGGAAGTGAATGAATTCTTCCATTCCCCGGAAATTCTGGTCATCAAGGAACGCATGTGCGACATAGGGCGCCGCCTGTGGAACCGGGAATATGTGGACGGCAACGGGGGCAACATCTCCGTGCGCGTGGCACAGAACCTGCTGCTCTGCTCCCCCACCCTGTGTTCCAAAGGCTTCATGACTGTGGAAGACATCTGCATGGTGGACATGGACGCGCGCCAGAAGGCGGGCATCCGCCCCTCCACCAGCGAGGTGAAAACGCACATTGCCATGATGAAATCCGTGGGCGTCAATGCCTGCATCCATGCCCACCCCCCGCACTGCAATGCCTTCCTGTTTGCCGGACAGGTTCCCCCCTCCGGCATCAATCCGGAAGCGGATATCTTCCTGGGACACATCCCGCTGGCCCCTTACGGAACGCCCGGCTCTCTGGAAACGGCCCGGGCCGTGGCGGAAGCGGCCAAACAGTCCACCGTCGTTTTCATGGAAAACCACGGAGTCATTACCGGAGCACGTGACGTGGAAGAAGCGGAATGGTTCATGGAAAATGCGGACGCCTACTGCCGCATGGTGCTGATGGCCGGTCTGCACAAAGCTCCTCTGAACCAGGTGGGGCCGGAAGGCGTGGCGGACTTCCTCGCCATTCGCAAATCCATCGGCTACGCCGTACCGGACAAACAGCCCCTGTACAACACGGAAACCTACGCCGGGTACAAACTGGGAAAATCCGGTAAATAACTCCCTTTTTCAACGGGGTGGCTGGAGCAGTTCAGCCGCCCCGTTTTTAACGGATCCGCTCCGGAATAAAAACTTCCTTCTTTTACGCCAACACCTCCTGCCTTATTTGCTTTTTACCCGTTAAAACCGCCTCTCCTGCCGCAGACTGTTTCCGGTAAAGCCACATCCTCTCCTCAGTAAAAGAACGCCATTATGGCCCCGCCCTGCCGGGAACAGCCAATCCGACCCCGGAATCGGCTTATTTCCATCCAGCCAGCAACGTACCGGACCGCACGATCTTCCCGTATGGAACATGCAGGCGGGCGCTCACATAGGTGGACGGCCGAAGCAAATCGCGGCACTTCAACGGAAACCGGCAGCCTGTCTTTTCCATGAAGGAACTCCTGCACCTTCTTCAGGATTGCATGGTGGGGATATTTCTTTCCGGCTCCATAGTTCATGCGTTTTTACGCTCCGGCTACCGTTCAGCCCCGGGTTTCATTCCCGGGGAAAAACCTCCTGTTTCACTGGTCTTCCCTACAGAAATTGAGTATTACAGCTGTTTCCGTCTATACTCTGGTTTAAAGAAAAAGAAAAACAGAAATTTCCTTGAAGACTCCTTTTCCTGCAGGAAAGCACCGTAAACGGGGCATTCTGAATTTACAGCTCCTTGTCTTCTATCAGATGTCCGGCGTCTGTTATTTTCAATTGCTGCAAGGCATGCGGCTCCTTATGGCAGTTGCGCAACACCCAAATATTTCGTCTGCCCTACCTTTTCCGGGCAGGCGCCGCGGCGGGAGGAATGGGGGCTTTACCTCCGGAAAACGGAGCGAAACTCCAGGAAACATTGCTCAAAGGCCCCGTTCCCCGCACTTGAAACAGCCCTCCGGCCAACAGGAAAACCGGGGAAGTAATAAACCCAGGAAAACCGCGAAGCCCCAGCTTGAAATCTGAATTGACCTGCAAGTCGGAAAGGCGTATCCAGCCTCCCCCCTCCAGAGACATGTTGCTTCCCTGGGCCGCGAAATTACTGGTACGCACATAACCCTTCTCAATGGAAAAATCGCAATCGGCCCTGGATATTTTGTAATTAATCAGATGCCCCAGTCCTGGAATGTAATTAGAGAGGGCTTCCCCCAAAAATCCGAACAGGGGAATTTCCACCAGGTCGCCATGCACCAGGGCAGCCTCCCCCTTCGCCTGAATAGAATTCATGTTGCCGCCCTTGGATGAAAACTCAATGGCTCCGTGCACAGTGGCTTTCTCCATCTTTTTGTCATAGGATTTCCCGATAGACGTCAAATTCATGTCCTGGAGGACAAAAGAACCGTTCAGGGCATCCCCATCGTCAATCTGCGCCAGAACGCGGCCCGTGAAGGTTCCGTCCCAGATGGTTCCCATCATCTTGTCCACAACCACCCATTGCGGGGAAATCAACACTTCCCCCTTTGTCCTTCCGAGATCCAGCGTGGTTCCCAGCAGGGGATAGCGCACGCGCCCGGCGGAAGCGTCAAAGCGGATGCGACCCTTCATCAGCTTCATGTCATCCCCCATCGGAAACATGCCACCGCCGGAAAGCGTTACGGGCCGGGTAAAGACAAACTCCTTCAAAACCCTGGCGGCACTATCGGAAAACATCCGCAGGGTATAGCCGGGATAGGCCTGTCCTTCCAGGCCAAGCACTTCCACCGTATCCTGCACAAAACGGAAATCTATGCTCTTGGCCTTGAGCGTGCATTCCGAAGGACCTCCGGACAATCCGGCGGAAGACAGGTAATTTCCGTTGGAAACCACAGTCGTCACATTGGTCAGCACCAGTTGATCCGTCACCAGATGGGCATCCGCCCGGGCGGACTTCAAGTCCACCCCCCTGTAGCGCGTGTTGGTTGCAGAAATAGTAGCCTGCAAGTCGTAAGCCTTTTCCAGATTGTACAAACCCAATGTTCCCTGGAAGGAAAACTCCAGGCCGGAATCCTTGCGGAAGACAAAGCGGTTCATGAAAAAGTCGTCATCCTCCATGCTCAACAATTGGTCTATCGTTTGCAGCGGAACTGTGGACTGCCCCATCACAAACATCTGACCGTCCAGAAAACCGTTGGCGAACAATTCAAAGACACCCTTTTCCATTTCCACCCGGCAGTTTTGCACAAAAAGCTGGTTGGGACGGTATTCCGCTTCCACATTCGCCATTTTGACAGGAACCTTGTTCCAGGCAAGATTCTCCGCATGGATGCGTGCGCGGACTAGCGTCGGCTCCACAGGCTTGCCCTCCGGAATATCCAGCCTGCCGTGTACCCATAAAACCGCTTTTTCCGGAAGCTGCAAATTTTCAGGGACAGAAAACCAATTTCCAGCCAGAGTCTCCAGCAGTTCAGGTTTCAGATTAGATTCCAGCGTAAAAACAAGGTCGGTGCCCAGATAGCTTCCTTCCAGCTTCACCCGGCCGTCATCCCGCACCAAATCCAATTGGGTGACATTAACGGAACGGCCAATCAATTCCGCCCTGGCCGCAGCGGAAACGAATTCCACTCCCTGGTAAAAGACATCCGTCACGGAAGCCTCAATCTGGAGGCGGTCCACCTGGAACGGCCCTTTCCAACCCTTTCCCATATCCACGGAACCGTACACCTTCAATTCCGGGTCTCCCCTGATTTCCAGCGCTGGCGGCAGCTTCGCATCCTCCGGGGCAATGGAACGGGCCATCCCCAACATCGCCTTCATTGGCAGCGTGCTGTGAACGTCTATCTTAATCTCTCCGTCCACTCCCATTACCTTGCCGGAAAAGCTGCCTCCGGGATGCCTTATATCCAGATCAGTTACATAAAAATTACCGTTTTCATAACTGAAATCGCAGGAGGCCCTCTGGAATTTTTCCCCAAGCACGGAAAATGCACCCATGGACCCGGAACCTAAAGCATTCAAATGTTCCACGCCCTCCCAATTTTCCGAAAAAACCGCACGACCGGATAGCTGTACATGCGGCTCGCTCAGAAACTTCATTTCCTTCGGCACCAGAGCTTCATCAACAATAGCCACCGCCCAGGAGACCAGCGGAGCCGTACTGCGGACATCCCAGATCAGCGTGCGCTTTTTCAAATCGGCCTGAAGGGAAAGGCTGACGAAACCGGCCGTTTCCGCATCCCGCATGGTAAAGCGTTTGGCCATGATAACGGAATCTGCGTAATCCCCATTGAACAGGAAATCCCTGACCATGATTTTTCCGTACCTGAGAAAAGGCGCCTGCAAATCCATGCCTATGCGCACGCCGCCTTTCGGATCGTCGCTTAAATTGACAATCAGGCGGGGAGGAGATGCATCAGGCCACTTCACCCGGTCCATGTAATTCAGGACCTGATTCAACTGCTCTCTGACGGCGCCCATATCCTGAGCCGTCAGCGTAAAGTCTCCGGAATCATCCTGACCAATGGGAAATGCCCCCTGGGCCGTCACCCGGATGCCCTGCACAACGGCATCTGCCTTGACGATGTCCACCATGCCGGGCCGCCCCAGATTCAATTCCGCGTTCACCCCCGTTACGGAAAAAACTTTTTCCGGAATCCCCGCATCTACGGGCAGAGTGACGTTCATCCCCTTCACATTCACCCGCTCCGGCACTACTTGTCCTTCTATCAGTTTTTTCCAATTCAGCGCCACATCCGCCTCATGCAGCAGAACTATGGGCCGGCGAATTTCCGGCATGGCCTCCGGATCCAGCAATTCCACATTTTTCAGTGTCACGACGGCACGGGGCCACAAAGTAACTTTCAGCGTCTCTATATGGGAGGGAATGCCCTTTTCCAGAAGAGCCTTCTCCACCCGCTGCACAACGAAGGATGGCACCCCCCAGATGGAGATGTAGCATATGCAGCCCAGCAGCAACGCCCCCAGCAAAATAATCACCGTGGGAATCAGTCCCTTGATCCATCTCATAAATGTCCGCTGAGCCATAAGCCTTGTCTTCTTTGCACGGGTACTGCAACACGCTACCCTAAAAGAAGAGACATTGCACCACCAATTTGTGTTGCCGATTTGTTTTACGGTTCTGGAAATAATGTCACTCGCCTTGAACAACCCCGAGTTGCAGCCGGTCAAACATTCTGCAGGCGGAAAATCGCTCCCACTCCCCCTATCAATTATGAACATTACCATTCACCGTGCATCCTCCCGTGGACATGCCAACCACGGATGGCTGGATACATACCACACATTCAGCTTCGCCAATTATTTCAACCCGGAACGCATGCAATTCGGAGCTCTGCGCGTGCTCAACGACGACAAGGTTCTCCCGGAAGAAGGCTTCGGCACCCATCCGCACAAAAATATGGAAGTGGTTTCCATCCCCCTGAAAGGAGAACTCCGCCACGGGGACAGCCTGAACAACAGCCATACCATCACGCGCGGAGAAATCCAGGTGATGAGCGCCGGAACGGGCATCCAGCACAGCGAATTTAACGGCAGCTCCACGGAGCCCCTGGAATTCCTGCAAATATGGATTATTCCGGACAGAGTCAACGCGCCTCCCAGGTACCGGGATTACAACATTGCTCCCCTGCTGAAACACAATGAGATTTCCACCTTCCTGGCTCCGGAAACGGACATCTCCATCATGCAGCAGGCCTGGTTCTCCTGGGCGGAGCTGAACCGCGGCGTGGAGCGCGAATACAAATTCAAGTGCCAGAACACGGGGGTGTACGTCTTCGTGATAGACGGAGAAATCAAGATCGGAGACACGGTGCTGCACCGCCGGGACGGAGCCGGCATCACGGATACGGACTCCATCACCATGGAGGCCCTCCAGAATTCGACCGTTCTGCTGATGGAAGTGGCCGTCTGACGATCGGAAAAATGTTCCGGCTTAATGAAGAAAACCACTGGGATCTCCCGTATTTTCAGCTTCCAGCTACAATCACGAATGGCTTAGGATCATCAAAAAGGAAAATTAACAAGGTTTTATCTGGCATCCTTTTTACTGCGTCCCTTGTACAGGAATTCCGTGCTGGAATCCCGTCCCACCGTACGGTCCACAAGATCATTAATTTCCCCTTCCTGATAGCCTGCCATGCGGATGTACTTAATTACTTCCCCCTTTTTTCCAGGGAACAACCGGACAAGAGTAGGCACGAAATCTTCTTCCATCCTCTCAACGGTATTTTTAATCTCCATGTTCCTTCCGTCGTTGGCCACTATTTTGTTATCCAAATTCCTCGCCATCCTTCCGGTCTCCGCTCCAAACGGATCAAGTTTTTCCTCCAGCGTAGTTGCTTTTTCCATGCGTTCGGCAACCGCTTTTTGATAGTTCTGCCGGGCGGCCTTTTCCCGTTCCGGCAGATCATTAACATAGGCGTTACGTACCCTGTGCAACATGCGGGCTGCATAAAGACTGAAAAGATGCGCCAATTCCTTCCTTTTCAGGGACTGATGGACAGTGAATGAATCCAGATTATTCCGGGCTATTGTGAGAGAAAAATCAAAAACATCTCCCAAAAGCCGTAAATCTATATTGTCGTTAAAGGAAGCCGTTGTTCTGCAATCATCATCCTCAAAAGGAAAAAGAGGCGCGGAGGAAACATAGTAGGCAAGCCAGAAAAACTTCTGTACAGATGCTATATCTTCTGAATGAGGATAACTTTTGAGATACCATTCCCTAGATTTTTTGTAAAATTCTTCGAGCTTGTTTTCCTTGAGCAAGATATTCAAGGCCTTGATATCTTCCGGAACATCCCTTAAGGATTTGATACTACTGGGTTTCTCCAAGGGAACTGGAAAATCTGACCCATGTGAAGAAACCACGATTCCCATGAACAGGGAAAGAAGACAACACTGCATTCTCATAATCTAATTCCGTTAATCCGTTTCTTTAGGTCCCAAATAGTTGTAATGATTCCCGGTACCATCCGAATAAGCCATAGCCGTACATCCGAATTTTGATACTTCTCCACAAACGGCACTTATTCTTCCCGTTTGTGGATTGAGGTTATAATAAAATTTAAAACGTTGTTCGACCATTTCCCCTATTTGCCCCACATCGTCGTTTCCGGAAATTGCTATTGGTCCGCCCCTGCCCTTATGGACGCGCCAGGAGCATTTCCATTTCCACTCCTGTGGCAAAATATGTATTTTCCCCTGAATATCCTGATGGGCAACTGTTCCTTTAAGATGGTCTGCAAATCGATTTGCGTTGTTAACCTCTATTGCATTATCAACTCCGTGACCTGTATGGCCAGGATCCAGAGTTCTTCGAGGGTTGTTGGGATCGGAGCCCAAATCCCGTTCAATGATTTTAATATTTTTAAAGGAGACGTTCGTAGGCTGCAATGTAACAACCAGTTGGGCTGAAGGTTGTGTAGCTCCCCGGTTATTGCAACCTACCTCTGGTGTGCCGACTCCCCTATGTGTGGCGGTCATTCCGGTGGGGAAAAATACGACCATCGAATCTTGCATGGTCACTGTACGGCCTTCGCTCGTTGTGACTTTCAATGTGATGCTGGACTGGTTCTTAAGCTGATCAGGCGTCAAATCTTTTCTGACCGACAATGTAATTTTTGCCGTTCCTTTAAGTTTATCTTCTCCAATTTCTTCCACCAGCTCCTTCCCTGAAACAAACGCCCACGTCAGTTTTTTAATATCTCCCATAGGTTTTCCCGTCAACGTAAGAGTGAAGGATTCTCCTATGCCTATGGAACTTCTCTTTTTATCGTCTTCATTTTCTTCTCCCGTGATATAACAATCAGCGGAATAAAGGGCAGTTTTCGATTCAATGGAGAGCGCTCCCGTGTCCCCATCAGGCAACGGTTCTTCAGCCTGGGAACAAAAACAGCCCAATAGCGTGCCCCCGCCAAACCAAAGAAAGATCAGGCAGTGTAAATATTTCTTGAACAGGGCATCAATAGAGGGAGACATCATACTCAGGAAAGTTTCCCAAAAAAAATATTTTCACCATAAACGTCAATAATAAAATGATACTTTCAAATTCCAGAAGTCCATAAAATATATATCTATCCCATGCAGACGCTTGCTTCCTCCTGCAACACATGACAGGGGGCGGCTTTATTTACCAAAACCTTTTCCGGAAGAAGGCTTGCCCGGATTTTTCCTACTGCGCAGGAAGTGGCCCGCTCCCCATGCAAGCTGCACCAGCCCGTAGCACAGGAAACCCAGCACTACGCTGGAAACAATCCAGCCCGTCAGGAACTCCAGGCTTACCATGCCGATGCTCAACCCGTCAAACGGAGCCCAGGACCACTGCTGCACCCCCGTTTTCAGCATCTGCCAGTTTGCCCCGGAGGTGGGAATCCCCACGCTGGAAAAAAGGAACCACCCCAGCCACCACTGGCCCGGAATGGCAAAAAAGGTGAAGCCGGGAGGGGAAAGCCACGCCATCAGAATGGCTACGGGGATATTCCCCTTGCGCCACAGGCAGGCAAACACGCCCCACAGGCTCTGCATGGGCAGCGGGGCAATCGCCGCCGCGGCCCCCCAGCCGGCGCCCGTCGCTACGGACTGCCTGTTCCACGACCAGTAAACAGAATCAAAAACACTGGCGGAAAGGAACTTGCTTGCCCACGATTTTTTGCGCACCTCCGTCAGCAGGTAAAGCCTGACTTTGCGCATCAATTGCCTGTAGCGGTGTTCCATCCGCCGCAGAGTCTCCTATAAACCGGCCTTGAATCAATCGTAAAATGTTCCAGTACGAGGAATGCCGCATTTTTACGCCCGAATGCCTCTCTGCGCTCGGTTTTTCTTGATTCTTCATGCGGTTTCATGAAATACCTGCGTTCACACCTTTTTCCGAATCATGAGCAAGCAACGACTCGATATCCTTCTGGTTTCCCGCAATCTCGTAGAATCCCGGGAGCTGGCCCAGCGGCTCATCATTGCCGGAGAAGTAAGCGTGGGGGGGCATCCCTCCACCAAGCCCGGTCTCAAGGTTAATGAAGACGCGGATATCGCCATCAGAAACCGTCCCCGCTATGTCAGCCGCGGCGGCCTGAAAATGGAAGGAGCCCTGAACGCCTTCCCCGTTTCTGCGGAAGGCAAGGTCTGCCTTGACATTGGGGCTTCCACAGGAGGCTTCACGGACTGCCTGCTCCAGCACGGAGCCGCCAGAGTGCATGCCATAGACGTAGGAACCAACCAGCTCGTCTGGAAACTGCGTCAGGACCCCCGCGTCATTGTGAAGGAAAAATTCAACGCCCGCTACATGACTCCGGAGGATATAGGGGAACAAGTGGATCTGATCGTTTCCGACGTCTCCTTCATCTCTCTGAAAAAAATCCTGCCAGCCGCCTTTCCCCTGCTGAAAAAAGAAGGAGACGCCCTGGTGCTCATCAAGCCCCAGTTTGAACTTCAGCCGGAAGACATAGGCCCCGGCGGCATCGTCCGGGATCCGGCTTTGCACCAGCGGGCGGTGGACTCCATACGCACTTTCGTCACGGAGGAGCTGAACCGTTCCTGGATGGGGTGCGAACCCTCCCCCATCACGGGAACGGACGGCAACCATGAATTTCTGGCATGGCTCAAATAGCTGCAGCCTTTTACTGTCCAGTTTTTAGTACTTCTGGCAAGCCTGTCCCTCCATGCTGCAGCATGGGGGGACATGGCCGACAACGGAGTGGAATGTTCCGTGGTGATGGAAAAGACCCGGTTTGACGCAAGAGAGACGTTCCCTGACTTCAAACTGGTGTTCACGAACAAGGGCGAAAAGACCGTGCGCCTGTTTGACGACTTCTATCCCCTCAAAGATGACGGCCCTAATATCCATATCGAAATATGGGAAAAAGTGGGAGGGAAAAGATATGGGTACAGAGTGGGCAAAATAGAGAATCCAATAGCCTGTTATGTAGCCGGGTATAAAATCGAACGGGTAGCGGCTTTGATACGCTTCATTACGTTGAAGCCGGGAGAAAAGCATGAAAGTCCCCATCAAGGAAGCTTACCTGTTGCTGACGCATTTTGACCGTCTTCGCAATGGTCAGAACTATGAGCTGGAAGTACGTTTCAGGGATGGATATGCGGAACCCGGTGTTCGGAGGGTGTATATAGGGAAGACTGAATTTCATACGTCGAGCCGGTCGCCCAAAGGAGTGGCTCGGTGAATGTTCAACGTGGATTCAATGAGAATGGTGAAAATCTCTTTTCATCACGTCTGAGGTGTGTTGTTGCTTCTTTGAGGTTCCCGGTAGGATTTGTCATCAGGTTACACGGCCAGTCACCTGTGCATCAGAGGAATATTTCCCTACCAGCGAAAAATACCGGTATTCTCAAGTTTTGATCAAGGGGCAGGCAGGGTAGACTTTGATGTGGAATCATGGGATGGCAACAGGTCTGTGAGAAACTGTTGACCTCTTCCACGGTGCCTGAAGGATTTTTCCGGAGGATTTTCTTCATCACAGCATGAGTTTGGCCATCGCCCGGAGCATCCCCAGGAAACAATCCTTACCCTGCTGATTATAGTAGCGCGTTTCGAGTTCACAAGAACATTGTTTCCAATCTTCCAGCTCGACTTCATCCAGGCACACCGGAATCGTAACGCCGTATTCCTGGCCGGGGGAAAGCTCCCGGTAGTTCAAGGGCCGCTGGAAGGTCATGGTACCGATTTCCCTGTTCAAAACGCGCATTTTCCCCTGTTCCGTTCTCAACAACGTCACGAAAAAGAAATTGGACGTTTCTTCGTTGATTTCGTCCGGAATCCGGACAGGCTCGTTTCCTTCGTTGCGGAAGCACAGCGTAATCCTGCCTTCCGCGAACCGGGAAGTATCCGCAATGGAGAGCTTCAGGGAGAACGGTTCCTCCGCAACGGCCATGCTGCGGGTTTCCCCTTCGCTGACCGGAGGCATGAAACAGGGCGGCTCAATCGTACCGGGCTTTGTGATGAACCTGGGGACATTGCTCCACCCCATCGCGTCGGCCAGACGGATGACATGGGCGGTCGCTTCGTTCAGGACTTCCTGTCCGGCGCAATAGGGCCTGTCATTGGCCTGATCCGGCAACGCCAGAACATAGGTCGACGTTTCTGTCCAAAGGTCCAACGCCATTTCATTGGCAAGCGATTGCATGGACTTGACGGCTTTATTCATGTCCGGTTCTTCGTCGCAGGAAAGAGTCTCCTTTTCAAGCATTTCCTGTATTTTGGATTCCTTCCAATAGAAGTTGTAGGCATCCTCCCATTGACGGCGGTGGTGTTCTTCATGGGCGAGAGAAGCTTGCGTCGTGTGCCATGTGCCCACTCTTCCTCGTGCCTGATAGCCGTTCATTTCGTTGACGGCCTCAATAGCCTCTTCCTCGTTGAGAGGAGGATTGAAATAGGGGTCAATGTAGCTTCCCTGATACACCTTTAGTTCAGCTCCGGCAGAAACGGAAACTACACGGCACCTCCATACGTTTTCCGCTTCATCTTTGCAAACCGTCACGCAAATTTTAGGTCTAATGCTCTTTACATTACAGGCAGCATGCCCTTCCAAATAGACGGGTTCCGGACTTTCAAATTCCAGTTCCACTTTCTTGGACGGTTCACAGGTAATGTTGGATTCCTTTTCAATCGTCCACAATTTGATTTTGGGGGACGGCGAGAATTCCCGCTTCATCGTCGAGTTCCCTTCATACTTCCCTGCCTGAATGGGTTCCCTGTCCATCGTCACATTGAATGCGGCCGCATTGTTGCGAACGGGATTATAGGCGTTGTTCTCGTAAGACAGGGCCACCTTGTAATACCCCGCTTTTAGGAACCTGGAATCGGTTTCAATGTTAGGCTGCGTCCCATCCTTTTTTATAGCTTGCTCGCCGGCAATCGTCAGGCTGCCCGTATCGTCAGCTTCCACGCCGAAATAATACAGGCCGTCTTCCTCGACCTTGATGAACATTTCCGGCGCTCCGACACAGGTGGCATAATCCGAGGGAGTTCCGTCAAAGCCATATATCATTTCATCAACGCCGAGCATCTTGCTGATAAGAGGCTCATCCCCTTGATAAATGCAGACGGGATTAACTGCCTTGTTGATTGGTATATAATTGTTCATTGCTATTGTTGTTGTTTACTTTTTGGAAAGACTGAACCATCAGCCTTCCGGTATTCTGGCGGCGTTCCCTGAACCCATCAACACGTTTAACGCGTAGTCCCCCCTCATTCGGAACGAAGAGGAACGACCTCCCCTCTAATTTTACGTGCTGCCGTGAACTTGCAAAAAAACTCCTGGTGCGTTTTTATATCCTGATTCACGCCATTTTGGAACAAAGTTGCTCCATATAGATCTGACAACAGGCACGGGCGGCATTCCGCCGCACAATCATGATGCCTTAAAAAACAAGCATTCTCTCCTTCTCTGTCCGTTCCGCCAAAGAAAAAGGCTGTTTCCAGAGAGTCCTTCACTTAAAAACAAAGCATCTTTTCCAAAAACGAGATTGACACCCGCGGTTCTTTTCCCTAGTATCCGCGCACAGCATCAGCGGCGGGGTAGCCAAGTGGTAAGGCGACGGTCTGCAAAATCGTTATTCGCGGGTTCGATTCCCGCTCCCGCCTCCAAGATGTTGTCAAAGCCGGTTCAAGTCGCGTTCGTCTAGCGGTCCAGGACTCCCGCCTTTCACGCGGGCAACACGGG
>ERZ1504597.361-NODE-361-length-13747-cov-2.754966_pt1 | contig 13747 bp, 9 predicted proteins | sample MGYA00571819_ERZ1504597 | MGnify/ENA primary metagenome ERZ1504597 (study PRJEB39906, sample SAMEA3182061) | gut metagenome | biome: human; feature: gut; material: Stool; isolation source: human stools | place: Canada | collected 2013-01-14 ... | reverse complement strand
CCGGTTTTGCGGAGAAATCCGTCACCCCGTCGGAAAACTGCGCAGATGTTCCGCCTGTTCAAAAATTATACATGACTTTTTTCCTCTGATCGGGTATAATGGATATCGCTTGTATATTTGAAATGTTCTGGAGGGCTTCACCGTGAGAAAACTCTGCGACAGCGTGGACCGCTTTTGCCTGCAGCATCCCCGCTTCGGCATTCCGAACCTGATGAAGTTTCTGGTGGGGATCATGGCCGCGGTATTTGTGCTGGACCTGTTCTCCAATGGCTATGCCAGCTATATGCTGTACTTCAACGCAGAGCTCGTTCTGCAGGGAGAGCTGTGGCGGCTGGTCACCTGGATGTTCCTGCCCACCAACGGCTCTCTGTTCTGGATCTTCATCAGCCTGTCCTTCTACTACTTCATCGGCACCTCCATTGAGGAGTACTGGGGCACCGCCAAGTTCACCCTGTTCTATCTGGCCTGCGCCGTGCTGATGGTGGTATTCGGCATGATCAGCATACTGTGGTCCCCGCTTCCCGTTGTCAGCAGCGGCAATCTCAACCAGATCCTGTTCCTGGCCTTTGCTACCCTGTACCCTGACGCGCTGATCCGCGTCTATCTGATCCTGCCAGTCAAGGCCAAGTGGCTGGCGGCGTTGTATGTGCTGCTGACCCTGTATGACCTGCTCCGTTCCGGCATGTGGGCGGCGCTGTTCACACTGCCCCAGCTGCTGGCCGTCTGGCTGGTGTATCTGGTGTTCTTCTGGGACAGGATCGGGGACCTTCTGCGGGAGTTCGGCTTTGCCGTCCGCCATCAGAACTCCCACCAGACCATCCAGTTCAAGTCCGCAGTGAAGCAGCAGCGGAAGAAGGCCCAGCAGCAGGGCTACCGCCACAAGTGCGAGGTCTGCGGCCGCACAGATACGGACTTTCCGGACCTGCAGTTCCGCTATTGCTCCAAGTGCGCAGGCTACCACTGCTTCTGTGAGGACCACATCTTCAACCACACACATTTTACGCAGTGAGCGTTTCCGCGGTCTCCGCCCATCGGGGCGGGGACCGCTTTTTTGACACGGCCCCTGAGATTTCTCTTCCTTCCGGCCCACAAATGCGATATACTGAAAAAAAACGACACCAGAGGAAAAGGGAGACGATACCCATGGAACGACAACTGGGAAAGCCCCTGCATATTCAGGCGGCGGAGGCCTTTGAATCGCCCGCGTTTCTTCAGAAGCTGGGAATGGCCCGCGCCGACGCGGAGCGTATCTTCGGCGGCGCCGACTGGCACCAGCTGCTTCGGGATCTGGTGCCCATCCGGGGCCGGATCTCCTGCGCCGACGCCCTGGCGGCCTTCCGCCCCCTGCTGGACCAGGTGGCGCCGGATCCCGCTGAGGGATGGCTGTCCTACGCCTACCAGGTGGCCCGGGCGCTGTTGTATCCGGCGTCGGACCCCGGACATACCTCCGCCCAGTGGGATGGAGCGCTGTGCTTTCTGCAGCTGCTCCAGGTCCTGTTTGACGCGGAGCGGACCTGCCTGCCCTTTGACTTCTGGCTGGACTTTGAATTCTGCACGGAGGAGGAACTCTCCCACAGCGGTGTGGCGGAGGAGTACCGCCGCTTCTGCTACCGGTTCCGGGAGGAATACATCTATGAGATGCTCCGCCTGAGCCGGGAGGTCACGTCCTTCCGCACCCTGGAGCACATCGCCGGCGTCCACTATGTGTCCATGCGGGTGGCCCGGGCCTTCTGCGCCTCCGGCGGACTCATCGACCTGGGGCTGATCTCCGGAGCCGCCCTGGGCCACGACCTGGGCAAATTCGGCTGCAAGCCCGGGGAACGGGTGCCCTACCTGCACTATTACTACACCGACCAGTGGTTCACCCGCCGGGGACTGACGGCCCTGGGCCACATCGCGGCCAACCACTCCGTCTGGGATTTGGAGATCGAGAACCTGTCCTCGGAGTCCCTGACGCTGGTGTACGCGGACTTCCGGGTGAAGCAGACCTATGGGGAGGACCGCCGGGAGATCCCCTGCCTCTACTCCCTGCAGGAGGCCTTTGACGTCATCCTCAGCAAGCTGGACAATGTGGACGATGCCAAGCGCCTGCGCTACCGCTATGTCTACGCCAAGCTGCGGGACTTTGAGGACTATCTCATCTCCTTTGGGGTGGACACCACCCTCCGCACCGCCGGCGGCCCCGCCCGCCCGGCCAAAAATGCTGCCCTGCTGAACACGGACGAGGTGGTGACCGCTCTGCGGCGTACCGCCGTGGACCACAATATCCGCCTGATGCACCGGCTGGGCCATGAGCAGCTCTTCGGCAACACTCTGGAGGCCGCCCGGGGCGAAAAGAACCCCGCCCGGCTCCAGGCATACGTCTCCATTTTTGAGGAGTATTTCACCTACTGGAACGCCTCCCAGAAGCAGCAGACCCTGGACTTTCTGTACGAGCTGCTGCTGATCCCGGACGGAGACATCCGCCGCCGGGCCGCCGCCCTCATCGGACGCATCCTGGCCGCCTTCCGCCTGGGCTATCAGAAGGAGCCCCCGGCCGACGCCCCGCCGGACCCGGAGGAAGACCTGCCCTTCCAGCTGTGGGCGGAGTACCTGGAAAAGCTCATCGACCCGGACCGGCGGCTGACGCCCCGGCAGATCAGCATGATCCGCTATCAGGCCAAGACCGCGGCGGACGCGCTGCTGATGAACTGCTCCGACGCCGACGCCCCCCGCTTTGCCGGGGAGCTGTTCCGCCACTACCGCCGCCCGGAACTGGTGGACGCCGATGCGGCCTTTGCCCTGCTGGACACGGTGCTGAGCCTGCCGCTGGACCGGGTATCCGCCGAGGATCTGCACGTGCTGACCGGCTTTTCCGTCTGGTGGCTGGAACGGGGCGGCCTGCCCCAGAAGGCCGCCGCCCTGCGGCTGTTCCACCACCTGCTGACGGCCCTGGACCCCAATGGCCGGGACGCCGCGGCCATCACTGCCGCCGTGGAGGCAGCGGATTGCCAGGGAAGCACGCCGCTGCTGTTTCTCCAGGCCCGCCTGGGAGAGCGGCTGGGCCTGGATGTCTCCATCCAGCGGTCCCTGTTGGACCGGCAGGACGTCGTGAGCAATGTGTTTCTGGACAACCTGAAGACTGCGACCCACTGGGTTCTGAAGGCCGTGGGCGTGGAGTACCTGCTGGGTCAGGTGGAACAGGGAGACCGCGCCAACGTGCTCCACATCGCCACCCACTTTTCCAACCTGATGAAGGTCAGTGAGAATATCGTGGTCCGCCGGCTGGCGGGCGCTTCCCTGCTGGCCATTGCTCCGGCCCTGACGCCGGACCGCCGGAACGAGGTGGCCGTGGAGCTTTCCAAGGTGCTGGAGACCGGGCAGACGGAGATCTCCCAGTACATCCCCCAGTACCTGGGCCAGTTTGCCCTGTGGCTGACGCCCAGGGAACTGGACGAGATCGTGGATCAGATGCAGATCCTCCTCTCCTCCGCCAACACTGTGGTGGTGGCCGCCGCCCTGGCCACTGTGGGCGCCATGCTGGAGCATTACGCCGTATACGCCCAGCGGTTCCACGAGTCCCGGGAGGTACTGGAACGCCGCTGGCGGCGGCTGGCAGGCCTGCTGTTGAAGGGCCTGGCCTCTTATCGTCAGAGCGTGCGGCAGGAGGCGCTGCAGATCCTGGGCGAGCGGATCTTCGCCTCACAGACCCTCTCCTACGAGGGGAAGGCTGCCCTCTTCACCCTGATGGCCAAGAAGATCCTCTTCCTGCTGGGAGAGCAGCCGGAACAGGAGCTGAGCTTCTTCTACACCGCCGCCGCCCTCTCCCACATCTACCGCTTCATCGTCTCCTATCAGATTGAAAGCGGAGACTTCCCCTTCTACATGCCGGCAAGGGCCGCCTTCTTTCCCGGCACCTTCGACCCCTTCTCCCTGAGCCACAAGGGTATCGTCCAGGAGATCCGGGACCTGGGGATGGAGGTGTATCTGGCCATCGACGAGTTCTCCTGGTCCAAGAAGGCGCAGCCCTCCCTGGTGCGGAGGCAGATCGTCAGCATGTCCGTGGCGGACGAGTTCGACGTGTACCTCTTCCCCCACGACATCCCAGTGAACCTGGCCACGCCGGAGGACCTGGACCGGCTGCGGGAGGTCTTTTCCGGCCGGGAGCTGTACCTGGCGGTGGGCTCGGACGTGGTAGCCAACGCCTCCTCCTACAAGGCGGCACCGGTGCCGGGGTCCGTCCACTCCATGAACCACATCGTCTTCCGCCGCTCCAGCGACGCGGAGGGACGGGAGATCGACGCAGATCTGGGCTGCATCTCCGGCCGCATCATCCAGCTGCAGCTGCCCACCCATCTGGAAGACATCAGCTCCACCCGCATCCGGGAGAACATCGACCTGGGACGGGACATCTCCACCCTCATTGACCCGGTGGTACAGGACTTCATCTACCGCAACAGCCTCTATCTCCGGGAGCCCCAGTACAAGCGGATCCTCCGGGCGGGGGATCTGGAGTTCTCCCACATCTCCCAGCCGGACCGGCACCTGTGGGAGGAGTTGACGGAGGTACCGCTTCAGGGGCGGGAGCAGCCGCCGGAGATCGACCCCAGGGACGGCCTCTGCATCCTGCGGGACGCGGGATCCCGCCCCCGGGTGCTGGGTTTTCTGACCCTGCGGACCGTGAACTCCGGCGGGCTGTATGAGGCCCTGGGGGACACGGAGCTGGCGGACTATGTCCGCAAGCACACGGCGGGGCGGGTTCAGCTGCTCACCGGACTTTACACCGCCCGCGGCTCCAGCGGCAGCTATGATGTGGGCCAGCTGCTGATGACAGAGGCCCTCTCCCGCTCCCTGGGAGCGGACTGCAGCTATGCCGTGTGGCACGCCACTGCGTCGGAGGAGACGCTGGACCTGCTGGAGAGGCAAGGCTTTGTCCCGGCGGAGCTGCCCAGCGCAAAGCCCCTGCTGCTGGTGGATATGCGCTCTCCCTCCGTACTGCTGCAGAACATCCCCACCACGCTGAAGGAGCCTTTCTCCTCCGACCGTACCGTGCTGGCGGCGGTCCGCGCCGCCCACTGCCGGATGCAGCGGGCTCTCACCGGCCTGTATCCGGGTTCTCTGATCCTGTCCCTGAACGCGGAGGTCATTTACCACCGTCTGGTGCGGAAGATCGTGGACCTGAACGGCGTCCCGGCGGAGCCCACAGTGCCCCGGGTACTGGGTCCCAAGATGTGCGTACCCTTCGGCAAGATCCTGCGGGGCAATGCTATCCCCAACACCGTCACCAAGACCATCCACACCGACAAGGTCTTTGCCAGGGACCTCACCTCCTTCGACATTGAGAACTTCCCCGGCTACGCGCCGCTGGAGAGCCAGATCCGCACCATCCACTCCTTCCGCCGGCCGGTGATCCTGGTGGACGACCTGCTCCACTCCGGCAACCGGATCCGGGCGCTGGATCCCCTCTTCCGGCAGGAGGGTGTGGTCATCGACCGGGTGCTGGTGGGCCTGCTGTCCGGCCGCGGACGGGATCTGATGGCCGCCAAGGGCCGCAGTGTGGACAGCGTCTATTTCATTCCGAATATGCGTTCTTGGTTTGTGGAGTCCACCATGTACCCCTTCATCGGCGGCGACACTGTGGGGCATGAGGAGCCCTCCGTCCCCGGCCTGACCCCAGCGGTGAACCTGATCCTGCCCTACGCCTTCCCCCGCTTCTACCGGGAGTGCGGACGGGAGGCGGTGTTCCGTTTCTCCTGTGCCTGCCTGGAGAACGCCCGGGACATCCTGCTGGCCCTGGAGACCACCTTCCGGGAGCGGTACGCCCGCAACCTCACCCTCTCCCGCCTCAGTGAGGCGGTGATCCTGCCCCTCTCCCCGGACAAGGGCAGCTGTATGCACTATGACCCCAGTCTTCCTGCCTCCGTATTTCTGCAGAACGACCTGGAGATGCTGTTGCGGATGCGGAACGTCCTCCAATCCTGACCGCGGGCCTGGCGCGCCATCCAGGCGAAAGGAGCCCTTATGTATTACTACCGCCACGGGGAGGTCATCTTCGCCTCTCTGCTGCCGGACCTCCCCCTGGAGCCGGCGAAGCGTCCCTCCGCAGGGACGCCCAGCCTCTTCCTCATCGACCGGGACCCGATTCGCAGCCGGTCCTCTTTCTGCGTCTCAGACCCCCGGCAGCTCACTGCGGAGACGGAGGATGTGACCTGGCTGGACCCCTCCCGGATGGGCGTTCCGGTCCCCTCCCTGCCCAAACGCCTCCAGCACACCATCGACGCCCGGCTGCTGCGGGCGGTTAACATCCGCCACCCCCGCTGGGCTGACTTTACCAAGGCGCCCGCCATGCATCTGCCAAGCCGCCTGCGGGTGAATCTGCTGGCGGTAGGAGATGTGGGCAGCACCCTTTTGACGGCGCTGAAGCTCCTGGGAGGCGACTGTATTGAGAGCATCGGTATCTGCGACCTGAATCAGAAGACTGTGGCCCGCTGGGTCACGGAGATGGAGCAGGTATCCTGGCCCTGGGACTACGACGCTCTTCCGGCAGTGGAGCCGGTAGCGGCCGGGGACTTGTTCCGCTGTGATGTGTTCCTCTTCGCCGCCACTCGCGGCGTTCCTCCGGTGGGAGGCGGTGTCCGGGACGTGCGGATGGCCCAGTTCGGCGCCAACCGGCCGCTGGTGGAGGACTACGCCCGGCAGGCCCGGCAGGCGGGATTCCGGGGACTCTTTATTGTACTGTCCGACCCGGTGGATCCCCTGTGCAAGGCGGCGTATCTGGCCTCCAACCAGGGTCCCGACGGCCAGTGGGACGGGCAGGGGCTTCGGGCGGAACAGATCCAGGGCTTCGGACTGGGGGTCATGAACGCCCGTGCGGCCTATTTTGCCAAGCAGGATCCCCGGTTCCGCAGCTTCCTGCTGGATGGCCGCAGCTATGGTCCTCACGGTCAGGGGCTGGTGATCGCCAACTCCCTCTCCCATTATGATGACGGCCTCTCCCGGGAGCTGACGGAACTGGTGGCCACCGCCAATCTGCGGATCCGGGAGCTGGGCTTCAAGCCCTACGTGGCCCCTGCCATTTCCTCCGGCGCCATGCAGCTGCTGCTGACGCTCCGCCGGAGCTGGCATTGCAGCTCGGTGGCTCTGGGGGGGATCTGGTTCGGCGTCCGCAACCGTTTAACCGCCGCCGGTCTGGAAATCGAGACTGCCTCTTTGCCCACGCCGCTGTTCGAGCGGCTGCGGGAAACCCAGACGCTTCTGCGGGAGATCATTTAGCGGGCGGCTGCCGCTGCGTTTCATCATACCGGCCGCTGCACGCCGCTTTGCCCCGCGCACCGGGCGGGGGCTCGGCCGGAATGCAGCCGGACGCAGGAAGGAGATGATCGGCATATCTGAAGAACTGACGGTGATCCGCCCCGGCGGGGCGCTCTCCCCCCGGTGCGCCGGAGTGCTGGAGGCGGCCCTGGCGGGGCGGCAGGCAGAGGTGCTGTCCCGCCTGGAGGGTCCGCTGACGGGACAGCGGCTCCTGTTTGTCATCTCCCTGGATGAAGGCGGCGTGAACCGCGGGTTCTATGACCTGCTGGCCCATCTCCGCACCCATCCAAACTGCCTGGACCGCTGCGTGGGGAGCGTGCTGGTGGACGCCCCCGGCGATCTGTACACCAAGGCAGCGGGCCGGGACCTGGTGCTGGCCGCCAACCTTGCGGGCTGCGCCTTTGTGGGCCGCCCTCTGGTGGAAGGCACTGGCGATCTGCGGAACTTCACGGTCCAGGCCCGAAACGCTGGCTGTTCTTTGGAAGCGGCCTACCATCTGGCGGCGGCGGATCTGGTGGAGCGGGTGCTGGCCTTCTCCCTCCCCCGGCTGGAGCGGCCGAAGCTGCTGGCCCTCCACGCCTCCAGCCGGGCCACCTCCAACACCCTGGCCCTGTGGGGGCTGGTGCGGACCCGGCTGGAGGAACGCTGTGACATCACGGAGATCTGCCTGCGGAACGGCACGCTGGAGGACTGTGCCGGCTGCCCCTACACCACCTGCCTCCACTTCGGAGAACAGGGCGGGTGCTTCTATGGCGGCGTCATGGTCCAGGAGGTCTACCCCGCCATCCGGGAGGCGGACGCGCTGGTGCTGCTGTGCCCCAATTACAACGACGCTCTGTCCGCCAACCTGACGGCAGCCATCAACCGGCTGACGGCCCTGTACCGCACCACCTCCTTTGCGGACAAGGCGGTGTTCGCCATCGTGGTGTCCGGCTACTCCGGCGGGGACATCGTGGCCTGTCAGGCGGCGGGAGCCATGAACATGAACAAAGGCTTCTGGCTGCCGGCGAACTTCTGCCTGCTGGAGACCGCCAACGACAAGGGCGAGGCCCTGGCCCTGCCGGGGATTCAGGACCGGGCGGATCGGTTCGCGGAGAATATGTTATGTCAGCTTGCATACTAGAAGAAGGCACGCCGAAAGGCGTGCCTTCTTCTCAGCCGTAGCCGCTGTATGTACAACATTCGATGTCGAACTCCGCCGCAATTCTTCCTTCCGCGTCATAGGCAATCATGACCGGATAGCAAACCGCTTCCGGCGACTGTTCCAATGGCAGGGGCTCCATAATCCAGAAAAATGTCCGGTCCCGTCCGGTGACAAAGTCCTCCTGCTCCACGGTCAAGCGGCGAAGCTCACTGCGTACCGCTTTTCCCTGGTCGTACTCCTCCTGCTGAATGCTGATCACCACTGTCTCGATTGCGGGGTCATTGATCTGTCCAAAATAGCAGCCCAGTACCTTGTCATCATGGCTGATCTGATGATAGCCCGCATATATGGGTTCCTCGCCGGTGCAGTCCACCGTAGCTCCGAACATCGTCTCCCAGCCCAGCGGACTGAGATGGGTATCTCCCAGCATCACAGCGCGCTCGTTTTCCATCAGGTAGAAAAGATGTGTTTTATAGAGCGACGGCTCCCACTTCCGCTCAACGACCCAGGCCCTGCCGATCCCCTCATGTTCCGCCTCCCGCCGGACAGCCTGAATCGGGAGCAGGGCGATACCAAAAATATGATCCACAAGCAGCAAACTCACCAGTGCCAGCAGCACCCGCCACAGGGCCTGCCGTTTCCGGGAGGGCAGCTTTTTCCGTCTCATAATCCCTCCTGTTCCGGCAGGGGCAGTTCCAGACGGATCTGCTCGTCAAATGCCTCAAAGCGCAGTACGACGTATGTATCCTCCGGGGAGAGGCGCACATAGCAGGAGCCATATTCTACCCTCCAGTTTCCCCGTCCGCTTCCCTTCGGAGGGTCTCTCCTTCCTCCCGGCGTTTCCAGCCAGGTTTGCTCCATCAGCCGTCTGGACACAATGCCGCCGGGAATTCGATCATACGCACACAGCTGAACTTCCGCCTCCCACACACCTGGGGTATCATCCGCCTGCCCTATGCTGATCCGGTAAACCCGCAGGATGTCGTTTCCAACTGGAATGCGGATATCCAACCGCTCCGTTGCTGCCACAGCGGTATATGCAGACGGTTCATTCGGATAAATACGGGCGGAGATGCTATCAATAACCATCCCCAATATTCCCAGGGCCAGCAGAGCCTGAGCGCACAGCACCACTGTCAGCACCACCGCCGCCCGGCTCACCAGCACCCAGCCCCAGCCGGTGTATTGTTTGTTCAGCTCCCGTCCCACCTCATCTGGCTCTCCCATGGCGGCGATGGCCCGCTCTTCTGCCAGCTCCTCGTCATACCCCAGCTCCCGCAGGGCCTCCATGTGGTCCTCGATGTGGCCGTCCAGCTCCGACCGAATGGCCTCCTGCTCCTTCTCCGTCACACGGCGCAGGGACGAAAGCACCCGGTCCGTATAATCCCGCCTGTCCATATCATGCCGGGTCCAGCCCCGGACAGGCCCGGAGCACCGCATTCACCGCGCCGGAGTAGGTCTGCCAGGCGGCAGCCTCCTCCCGCAGCACCGCCGCCCCCCGGCGGGTAAGGCGGTAGTATTTCCGCATCCGGCCGGTGGGGGCCTCCTGCTGATACGCCTCCACCGCCCCGTCCCGCTCCAGGCCGTGGAGCACCGGGTACAGCGTCCCCTCCTTCATCTCAAAGGTGTGGTCGGATCTGCGGGCCAGCTCCACGATCATCTGGTAGCCGTACATATCCTCCCCCGCCAGCAGGGACAGCACCAGCAGCTGGGCGTGGTCCATGGTCTGCTTTTTTGCCATCGGGCACCTCCTGTCCAGGCGACATACCTAGAATTACTATGCCTTTAGTATACATAGTAATTCTAGGTATGTCAATTACAAAAAACGCGCGCCTGCCCGGCGCGCGCTTTTTTTCCTCAATTCTTCCCGATCCCCAGCAGATCCCGGCCATGGCTGTTCAAATGCGGTGCCAGCTGCTCGTAGGACAGCCGGAACTCCTGCGGCCCCATGGCGTAACAGGCAATCTCATAGGGGGAGAAGGCCACCGTCATCCCCTCCTCATTGAAGGAGACCGCGTAGCTGCTCCAGTTTGCGGCAATGTCCTGATAGTCCTCCCAGTAGCCAGCCTCCACGGCGGCTTCCGGCGTCATGTCGATCTGGCGGATGATCTCGTCCCGGACCGCGTCCAGAAATATCTGCCCGTCCGCTGCCAGAATCTCAGGTGCGAAGAACTGGCCCGTCATCAGGTCGAAGTTCCAGGCCAGCAGTACCGTGTTGGGGTGGGCCCCGCCGGTATAGCTGTAATACTCCGCCTGGATGCACACCATCTGCTCCGTCTGATAGACAGAACAGTCCAGCTCCAGCGTGTAGGGTGTCCAATTCCCACCGGACTCCGTCCGAAAGGCCAGCTCCTCCTCTGCCCAGGCCGTCACCTCGTCAAAGCCATCCGCCCCGGCCCAGTCGCGGAACCGGCTGTTGAAGGCCTCCGCCCTCTCCAGGGCCGCCGTCTCCGCCGGGGAGGCCGCCTCCGTCAGCACAGTGCCGTCCGGCAGGGTCACGGTCATCTCCGGAAGCTCATAGGAGCGCACAGCCAAAGTCGTGCCGTCCGCCGCCGCGGCGCTGTCCTCCAGCGTCTTCAGAACCACCGTGTAGGTCAAGGGCCCGGATGCAGCCTGAGTGAAGGTGGCCGCGCCCGTCATCGTGCCGCTGTCCGGCTGCTTCTGTTCCGGGACGGCAATCTCCTGCGATGCAGCCGTGGGCTCCTCCGTCTCCGGAACGGGGGCTACGCAGGCTGTCAGCATACACAGCAGCAAAAGCAGGGCGATCATCCGTTTCATAGGGGTTGCTCCTTTCCTCAGCAGGGCGCAGGCCCTCCTAAGATCACGGGACCTTCCCTCCACTCCGTGCCGCCGGCGGCGGAGAGGCGGGGATACGCCAGGGTATACAGGTCCGTGGCGCGGACCTCCAGTTCAAACAGGCGCCGGGCCTCCGGGCCCAACCGCCGGACCTGCGCCGGCCTGGTCAACACCGGCACGGCTGCCGCCTCCCGCATCCGGGAGAGCAGTCGGCAACCGGTCCCATTGGCCGCCAGCACCCGCAGATAGGGCACCCGCTCCGGCATATCGCCGGGCGTCAGTCCCAGGTAGGCCCACAGCACCATCCGCCGCAGGCGGGCCATGGCGTAACGCTTCGTCTTGGCTGCGGCCAGCAGTTCGGGCAGCGAGGCGGCAGCGCGGGAGGCGTCGTACAGTCGATTCCAAATGCCCTCCCGCCCCTGGTCCAGGGCGGCAAAGTCCGCCGCCGTCATGGACCGCAGCCGGGCCAGAATGGCCCGGTGACTGTTCTCCCAGAACACCGGGGCCCGGCCGGCGGCCTCTTCCAGCTCATAAGCGCGGGCCATGGCCGGAGGCAGCAGGGACAGGGCCTCCTTCCGTTTCCCCTGCCGCAGCAGCGCCCGGAGGCCGGAGGCCGAGGGGTGGGTGTCCGCGTGCTGGTGCAGGATCGCCTTGCAGTACTCGATGCCCAAAATGTTGTTGGGAGACTCCAGCAGGGCGGCGTCCTCCTCCGGCAGCAGGCCGGTCAGCGCCCGCTGCCGGGCAGCGGCAAAGCTCACCGCTCCAGGCAGCACCTCTCGGAGCCGGTCTCGGAAGGACGGCGCCAGCAGCGCGGCGGCCACCCGCTCCAGGGCGGAGACATCGCCGCACTCACTGCCGAACAGCAGGTGCTCCACAACCCCGGTGGCCGCCAGCGCCTGGACGCCTCCGGCGGCAAATCCTTCCGCCGAGGACACCGCCCAGGGCAGGGGCAGCTCCAGCACCAGGTCCGCGCCGCTCTCCACGGCGGCCCTGGCCCGGGCGTGTTTGCGCAGCAGGGCGAAGTCCCCCCGCTGCACGAAGTTCCCGCTCATCACGCAGACCATGGCCGTGTCCGGTCCCAGCGCCGCCCGGCCTGCCTCCAGAAGCCGCAGGTGCCCGCTGTGGAGCGGATTGTATTCTACGATTATACCTGCGGCCCCCATGGATTTCTCCCCTTCCAAATGACAAAAAAGTTACAGTCCGGTGTCAGTCTCGTCAATTTTTTATCAATACCGCCCGCATGGGGCTTTTTTTCGATCATACCATACTTTCCGGAAAACGTCCAGCCGGACCGATTCCGGGCTGCTCTGCGGCGGGCAGACGCCGCTGCGCCGGAACTTCCCCGGCAAAAAAGCGCCGGTTCGTTCAAAATTCCGGTTGTAACCGGGGAAATCTCTGGTATAATGAGAAGTGCGCCGGGACCCGCCCCGCCGGGGTACGGGTTCCCTTTCAGCCAGGCATCTGCCTGCAATTCATACGATGTGGGGATGTCCACGGGCATTTCCAAAAAAGAGGAGACGGTAAACATGAACATTCTGGTTATCAACGCTGGCAGCTCTTCCTTGAAGTATCAGCTGCTGAATCCCGAGACCGGCGCCCTGCTGGCCAAGGGCCTGTGCGAACGGATCGGCATCGACGGCAAGTTCACCTACAAGCCCCAGGTGGAGGGCAAGCAGGTGCTGGACGCCGTCGATGTGGCCATGCCCACCCATTCCGAGGCCATCCAGGCCGTGCTGAACGCTCTGGTGGACAAGGACAACGGCGTCATCGGCTCCATGCAGGAGATCGATGCGGTGGGCCACCGGGTAGTCCATGGCGGCGAGGCCTTTGCCGGCTCTGTGCTCATCACCGATGAGGTCATGAAGGCCCTGGAGGAGTGCATCCCCCTGGCCCCCCTCCACAACCCCGCCAACATCACCGGCATCAACGCCTGCACCGCCGTCATGGGCAAGGACGTGCCCCAGGTGGCCGTGTTCGACACCGCCTTCCACCAGACGATGCCCGCCAAGGCCTATATGTACGCCCTGCCCTATGAATACTATGAGAAGGACAAGGTTCGCCGCTACGGCTTCCACGGCACCTCCCACAAGTATGTCTCCGGCCGGGCTGCCGCCATGCTGGGCAAGAAGCCCGAGGAGCTGAAGCTGATCTCCTGCCACCTGGGCAACGGCTCCTCCATCGCCGCTGTGGACGGCGGCAAGAGCGTGGACACCTCCATGGGCTTCACTCCCCTGGCCGGCCTGCCCATGGGCACCCGCTCCGGCGACCTGGACGCCGGCATCCTGCAGTACCTGATGAACAAGTACGGCATGAACATCGACGAGATGCTGAACATCCTCAACAAGAAGTCCGGCGTAGAGGGTCTGTCCGGCGTCAGCTCCGACTTCCGTGACCTGGAGAAGGCCGCTGAAGAGGGCAACGCACGGGCCCAGCTGGCGGAGGAGAAGTTCGCCTACGAGGTGAAGAAGTACGTGGGCGCTTACGCCGCCGCCATGGGCGGGGTGGACGCCATTATCT
>ERZ1504597.343-NODE-343-length-14330-cov-2.687846_pt1 | contig 14330 bp, 11 predicted proteins | sample MGYA00571819_ERZ1504597 | MGnify/ENA primary metagenome ERZ1504597 (study PRJEB39906, sample SAMEA3182061) | gut metagenome | biome: human; feature: gut; material: Stool; isolation source: human stools | place: Canada | collected 2013-01-14 ... | reverse complement strand
GTCTGGACGATGGCCTCCGTCTTCTGCTTTTTCGCCAGCTTCTCCGCCAGGGCGGTCAGCTGGTCCGCAAGACCGGGCAGGCCTCCGGGGGCGCAGTGGGGCAGCACCTCCGCCGCCGGCAGGATCCGGGCGGAGGACACGTTCCGGGTCCGCCGCTGGGTGCCGGGGTCGAAGGCGCCCATGGAGTCGATCTCATCGTCAAAAAACTCGCACCGCACCGGCTGGTCCATCAGGGGAGAGAACACGTCCAGAATGCCGCCCCGCAGGGCGAACTGGCCCACGCCCTCCACCTGCTCACAACGGGTATACCCGGCGGAGAGCAGTTGCTCCGCCAGCGCGCCCAGCTCTGCCTGCCCCCCCACCTCCAGGGTGATGGCCAGGGATCGCAGGGTCTCCGGCGGCAGGGTCCGGGCCATGAGGCCGTCCGCGGTGGCCACCACCACCGGCGCGTCCCCCTGGGCCAGGGCGTACAGCGCCGCCAGACGGCTCCGCTCCCAGTCCCGAGAACCCACGGCCCCGGGGCGGAACTGCCACTCCCGGCCCAGCAGGGTCACGGGGCGGCGGCCCGTCAGGGTCTCCAGATCAGCGGAGAGGACCTGGACCTCCCGCTCGTCCCCGCAGAGGAACACCGCCGGACGGCCGCAGGCTGCCGCCACCGCCGCGCCCACGCAGGCCCGCTGCACCGGCTGGAGGCCGCTGACCGCCGCGGGACAGCCGCCCTCCTCCACCCGGCGGATCAGCTCCGCCGCCTCGGGGATAGTCTGCAATTGTCTCAGAAACTGTTCCATAGGATGTGGTCCTTGTCAACATGAAAAATTGGGAAGACTCTCTGGGCGCCGGGCTGCTTCCGGGCGCATGGCCCGGTGGGCGTTCTCCGCCCGGCGCCTGTTTGGAGGCAGGGGCTGTAAAGCGGATGGACATGATTCTCCCACCCAGGTCATATCCACCGGCACGATCCGGGAAAATGGATCCGTCCTTAGTGTATTCCCCTTTACCGGGCGCCATGCCCGGCGGCAAAAAGAGGCGCGGCGAGCCGCCCCATTGGACGGCCCTCATTCAATTGAAGTCATTCATGGCCTTCTGACAGCCATGTTCAATGATACATTCCGCCGCGTCGATGGCCCGGCGGAAGCTCTCCACCAACACCTTCCGCTCCGCCTGGGAGGGCACGCCGATGACCCAGTCGATCATGTCGCCCCCTTCGCCCGGCGCGCCGGTGCCGATCTTGATCCGGGGGAAGTCCTGGGTCCCCAGGTGGGCAATGATGTTCTTGATGCCGTTGTGCCCCCCGGCGGGGGCGGGGGGGCGCACCCGCAGCTTCCCCACCGGCAATGACACATCGTCATAGATCACCAGCACGTGGTCGGCAGGGATCTTGTAGAACTGCACCGCCTCCCGCACCGCCTCGCCGGAGAGGTTCATATACGTCTGGGGCTTCATCACCAGGCACTTGGCCTCGGCGAAGGGGATGATGTTATAGGCGGATTTGAACTTGACCTTGTTCAGCTTCCCCCCCGCCTGCTCCGCCAGCAGGTCCACGGTGAGAAAGCCCATGTTGTGGCGGGTGTGCTCATACTTGGCCCCGGGATTTCCCAGGCCCACCACCAGCCAGTCCACGGCGGCGGATTTGGCGCCTAACAGCATGAAAAAAACTCCTTTGCAACGTCAGCCAAGGCGGGAAAGTTCCCTTCCCCGCCTTGACCAGTCCATTATTGATACGCAGAAATGCCGGAGCTCCGCCGCTTCTCAGCGGAACAGCTTGGAGATGGAGATCTCCTGGTAGATACGCTCGATGGCCTCTGCAAACATGGGGGCCACCTGCAGGTATTTGATCTTGCTGCTCTTTTTGGGATCAATGGCGGGGATGGTGTCCAGCAGGGCCAGCTCGGTGATGACGCTGTCGTTGATCCGGTCAATGGCCGGGCCGGAGAGCACGCCGTGGGAGGCGCAGGCCTGGACGCTCTTGGCGCCGCCCACCTCGATCAGGGCCTTGGCGGCGTTGCACAGGCTGCCGCCGGTGTCCACCATGTCGTCGAAGAGGATGCAGTCCTTGTCCCGCACGTCGCCGATGACGTTCATGACCTCGCAGCTGTTGGCCTTCTGCCGGCGCTTGTCCACGATGGCCAGATTCATGTGCAGCTTCTGGGCAAAGGCCCGGGCCCGGGACACAGAGCCCACGTCGGGAGAGACCACCATCATATTCTCGCACTCGGAGCCGTACTTCTTGGCGTAGTAGTCCACAAAGATGGGGTTGCCCGCCAGATTGTCCACAGGAATGTCGAAGAAGCCCTGGATCTGGGAGGCGTGCAGGTCCATGGTCAGCACCCGGTCCGCGCCCGCGGCGGTGAGCATGTTGGCCACCAGCTTGGCGGTGATGGGGTCACGGGCCTTGGCCTTGCGGTCCTGCCGGGCATAGCCGTAGTAGGGGATGACCGCGGTGATGCGGCCGGCGGAGGCGCGCTTCAGCGCGTCGATCATGATGAGCAGCTCCATGAGATTGTTGTTCACCGGGGTGCAGGTGGACTGGACCACGAACACGTCGCTGCCGCGGACCGTCTCGTACAGGGAGACGAAGATCTCCCCGTCGGAGAAGGTACCGACCTCCGCCTCGCCCAGTTTGGTTCCCATCAACTTGCAGATCTCCTCCGCCAGCTTCGGATTCGCGTTGCCGGAAAACACCTTGATGTCCTTGCCGTGAGAAATCATTGTTTGAACGCCCTCTTTCTATGTTCTGAATGTTCTTGGTTTCTGTCAGTAGGATCGATCAGCCGAAGGAGCATCAGTGCTCCTGCCCGTACAGCTTCCGCCGCCGTTTGGCCCACCCCTCCTTGTTCTCCTGCTTGGCCCTGGCCACGGCCAGCGCGTCCGCGGGCACATCCTTGGTGATGGTGGCACCCGCCGCGATATAGGAACCCGCGCCCACAGTCACCGGCGCCACCAGATTGGTGTTGCAGCCGATGAAGGCGCCGTCCTCAATGGTGCAGCGGTACTTCTTCACGCCGTCATAGTTGGTGGTGACGGTGCCGCAGCCGAAGTTGACCTTGCGGCCCACGTCGCTGTCCCCCACATAGGTCAGGTGGGAGATTTTGGTGCCGTCACCGATGGCGGAGTTCTTCACCTCCACAAAGTCGCCCACCTTGATGTCGTCCCCGATGGCGCAGCCGGGGCGCACGTAGGCAAAGGGCCCCACGTGGGTGCGGCTGCCGATGGTGCTCTCGTTCACCTGGGAGGCATTGATCTCTGTCTCATCGCCGATGACGCAATCCCGCACCACGGCATTGGGACCGATGGTGCAGCCGCAGCCGACGGCGGTCTCCCCCCGCAGGATGGTGCCGGGCAGGAGCATGGTCCCCCGGCCGATGGTGACCCGGGGGTCGATATACACCGCGTTCGGGTCCAGCACCCGGACGCCGGCGCGGATGTGCCGCCGGACGATCCGCTCCCGGAGCAGGGGCTCCAGCTCGGCCACGGTCTCCAGACTGAAAACCGGCACCCAGCCGGGGATCAGCTCCGCCGCGGAGACGGCATTGGTCATCTTCTCCTGCCAGACCGCCTGGAGCTCGTAGCCGGCGGCGCCGTAGACAAAGCCGGGGCCCGCCTCCTCCATGGGAAGGGCGGCCCGGACAAACACGGCCACCGGGTCCGGCGTGTTCAAAAAGTCCAGCAGCTCGCTGGGCTGCTCAGAGATGGTCACGTCTGCGTCCTCCGGGAAGCAGGCGCGGACCTCCTGGGCAAAGCGGGGGCTGGAGACAGCAAAAAACCGCTGCACGCCGTCGGCCAACAGCTTGTCACTCATCCATTTTAGGATCGGGCAAAATAACACGGCTTCCAGCATCAGCGGTTTGGAGTGCGCCGGGAGGGAGGAGTCCTCTTCCAGAAAAAACACGGCGCGCTGCGGAAAATCCATGGGTTTTCTCCTCCTTGTTCGTTCGTATTTTTTATTATAACAAATATCTTGGGAAAATCCAGTATTTCCGGCGAATTTATAAAAGAAATTTCCTCCAGATTTTTCTTGTACAGGGACGTTTTTTTGTGGGAGACAACAGATCCGCTCCTGCGGCGCCCCCTCCTTCTGTCATTTCCGGCATTTTGCAGAAATCCAGCCGGATTTGTCGTGATTTTTTCTAAAAATCCGGTTTTCTTCACACATTACAGTTGAATTTGCCGGGGCGACGCGGTACAATGTGTTTTGACTGCATGAAAAGAGGGGGACAGCTGTCTATGCTTCATATCGTACTGGTGGAGCCGGAGATCCCACAGAACTGCGGCAATGTCGCCCGCACCTGCGCCGCCACCGGCAGCCAGCTGCACCTGATCCGCCCCCTGGGCTTCGACATCTCGGAGAAGGCCGTCCGCCGCGCTGGCCTGGACTACTGGAACCTGGTGGAGGTTTTTGATTACGAGAATCTGGAGGACTTTTTCCGCCGCCGCCCCGAGGCGGAGCGGGACCTGTGGCTCACCACCACCAAGGCGCCCCGGTCCTATCAGGAGGCCCGGTTCACCGCCGACAGCTGGCTGTTCTTCGGCAAGGAGACCGCCGGGCTGCCTCTGGCTCTCCGGGAGCGGTACCGGGACCGCTGCGTCCGCCTGCCCATGGTCAGCGAGGCCCGCAGCCTGAACCTGAGCAACACCGTGGCCGTCTGCGTCTACGAGGCGCTGCGGCAGAACGGCTTTCCGGGCCTGCTGGGAACCGGCGAGATGGCCTGGGGCTGAGCCCCGCCGGGCGGCGCCGATTCCGCTGGGGAGGCCCGGCTGCTTTTGCAGGGCGCGGAGCGGCCTTGCATTGCAGGGGGGGGCGGCCGGGGGTGAATTTCCATCCTTCGGTCCATACTAGTCCCTGAACGCGCTGACACCGCCGCCGAACGCCTCTGCGGCTTCGGCTGCGTTGGAATGAATCATGAGGAATCCAATGGAACGAGATCAGATAGGAGGACATCTCAGATGAATACCCATAAAAAGACGGTCCGGGATGTGGAGGTGCGGGGCAAAAAGGCCCTGCTCCGCTGCGACTTCAACGTCCCCCAGGACAAAGAGACCGGCGCCATCACCAGCGACAAGCGCATCGTGGCGGCGCTGCCCACCATCCGGTATCTGCTGGAGAATGGGGCGGCGGTCATCGCCTGCTCCCACCTGGGCAAGCCCAAGAACGGCCCCGACCCCAAGCTGAGCCTAGCCCCGGTGGCGAAGCGCCTCAGCGAGCTGCTGGGCCGGGAAGTGATCTTCGCCCATGACGTGGTGGGCCCCGACGCCCAAACCAAGGCGGCCGCCCTGCAGCCGGGACAGATCCTGCTGCTGGAGAACACCCGCTTTGAGCCCGGCGAGACCAAGAACGACCCGGAGTTGGCCAGGAAGCTGGCCGACATGGCGGATCTGTATGTGTCCGACGCCTTCGGTGCCGTGCACCGTGCCCACGCCTCCACCGCCGGCGTGGCGGCGTACCTGCCCGCTGTCTCCGGCTTCCTGATCCAGAAGGAGCTGGAGTTCCTGGGCGGTGCCATCGCCGACCCCAAGCGGCCTCTGGTGGCCATCCTGGGCGGCAGCAAGGTCTCCTCCAAGATCGGCGTCATCAACAACCTGCTGAACATCGCCGATACCATCATCATCGGCGGCGGCATGGCCTATACGTTCTCCGCCGCCCAGGGCGGCAAGGTGGGCGACAGCCTGCTGGAGGCCGACTGGGAGAGCTACGCCAATGAGATGGTGGAGAAGGCAAAGGAGAAGGGCGTAAAGCTGCTGCTGCCGGTGGACACCGTCTGCGCGGACGCCTTCGCCCCCGACGCCAAGAGTCAGGTGGTGAAGGCCGGGGAGATCCCCGACGGCTGGCAGGGCCTGGATATCGGTCCGGAGACGGTGAAGCTGTACTGCGGCGCCGTGGCGGACGCGGGCACCGTCATCTGGAACGGCCCCATGGGCGTCTTTGAGTTCCCGGCCTTCGCCAAGGGTACTGAGGCTGTGGCCGAGGCCCTGAGCCGTACGGACGCCATCACCATCATCGGCGGCGGCGACAGCGCGGCGGCTGTGGAGCAGCTGGGCTACGCCGACAAGATGACCCACATCTCCACCGGCGGCGGGGCCTCCCTGGAATTCCTGGAGGGTAAGGAACTGCCCGGCGTGGCCTGCCTCCCGGATGCTTAAAGAGGGGGACTGTGTCCCCCCTTTACATTCCTCCTCACCAATCTGCGGACTGGTGACACCGCCCAGGGCGGCTGAGGCAAAGTATTTTCGCCACGCACGCCCTGAGGCGAAAATGAATTTGAATGTTGCGGCCGCTTGCGGCGGCCGCGCCGAATCCGTCCCCAAACGCGCTTCATTTGACTTGACAAACGGGCTGGAATTGCGGATAGATGAAGACATAAAGGAGAAGAGATCACCATGAATCGCAGATATCGCAAAACGGTTATCGCCGGAAACTGGAAAATGAACATGACCGCCACTGAGACGAAGAAATTCGCCGAGGAGCTGAAGAAGATCATGCCCCGGGCCAAGTGGTGCGACACCCTGATCTGTGTCCCTGCCTGCAACATTCAGACCGCCGCCAAGGCGTTCAAGGACCTGCGGATCTCCGTGGGCGCCGAGAACGTGTATTTTGAGGAGAAGGGCGCCTACACCGGCGAGATCTCCGCCGACATGCTGAAGGACCTGGGCGTGAAGTACGTCATCGTGGGCCACAGCGAGCGGCGGCAGTATTTCTGCGAGACCGATACCACCGTCAACAAGAAGGTCCACGCCGTGCTGAACGCCGGCATGAACCCCATCATCTGCGTGGGCGAGAGCCTGGAGCAGCGGGAGACCGGCATCACCGACGAGTGGATTGCCCTTCAGGTGAAGAGCGCCCTGTACGGCGTGCCCGCCGACAAGCTGCGCCGCTGCATCATCGCCTATGAGCCCATCTGGGCCATCGGCACCGGCAAGACCGCAACTGCCGAGCAGGCCGGCGAGGTCTGCACCAACATCCGTGCCACCATCCGCAGCCTGTACGGCGCCCGGGTGGCCCGCAGCGTCACCATCCAGTACGGCGGCTCCATGAACCCCAAGAACGCGGCGGAGCTGCTGGCCCAGCCGGACATCGACGGCGGCCTGATCGGCGGTGCCGCCCTGAAGCCCGACCAGTTCGTGGACATCATCAACGCAGCCAACCAGGAGTGAGCTCCGGCAGAGCGGTTTTGTGAGAAAGCGAGCGAGACGAGATTTCAATGAACAAAACACCAACAACCCTCATCATCATGGACGGCTTCGGCCTGCGGCAGGAGACGGAGGGCAACGCCATCCGCGCCGCCGCCACGCCCCGGCTGGACCAGTTTTTCCGGGAGTATGCCCACACCACGCTCCGGGCCTCCGGCCTGGACGTGGGCCTGCCGGACGGGCAGATGGGCAACAGCGAGGTGGGCCACACCAACATCGGCGCCGGCCGGGTGGTGTTCCAGGACCTGCCCCGGATCACCAAGGCCATTGCCGACGGGAGCTTTGATGAAAATCCCGCCTACCGGCACGCCATGGACGCCTGCCTGGAGAAGGGCACCTCCCTGCACCTGATGGGCCTGCTGTCCGACGGCGGCGTCCACTCCCACCTGGAGCACCTGTTCGCCCTGCTGCGGCTGGCGAAGCGAAGGGGCCTGGAGCATGTGTATCTCCACGCCTTTCTGGATGGGCGGGATGTATCCCCCACCTCCGGCGCAGACTTTGTGGCGCAGACCGTGGCACAGTGCCGGGAGATCGGCGTGGGCAAGATCGCCACGGTCATGGGCCGGTACTATGCCATGGACCGGGACAAGCGCTGGGACCGGGTGGAGGCGGCTTACGACGCCATGGTGTACGGCGAGGGCGCCGTGCAGAATCCAGACCCGGTGGCCGCGGTACGGGAGTCCTATGACCGGGGCGTCACCGACGAATTCGTGGAACCCGTGGTCTGTGATGCCGAGGGCACCATCTCCGACAATGACAGCGTGATCTTCTTCAACTTCCGGCCCGACCGGGCCCGGGAGATCACCCGGACCCTGGTGGACCCGGAGTTCGACGGCTTCACCCGCCAGTTTTTCCCCGTGACCTTTGTGTGCAACACAGAGTACGACGCCTCCATGCCCAATGTGGAGGTGGCCTTCCCCCGGGTGACGGTGCGCAATGGCCTGGGGGAGTATCTCAGCCAGATGGGCATGACCCAGCTGCGGATCGCGGAGACGGAGAAGTACGCCCATGTGACCTTCTTCTTCAACGGCGGGTCCGAGACTGTCTTTCCCGGTGAGGACCGGGTACTGGTGCCCTCCCCCAAGGTGGCCACCTACGATAAGCAGCCGGAGATGAGCGCGGCGGAGGTGACGGACAAGTGCGTGGAGCGCATTGAGTCCGGCGCCTATGACGTGATCATTCTGAACTTTGCCAACTGCGACATGGTGGGCCACACCGGCGTCTATGACGCGGCGGTGAAGGCCGTGGAGACCGTAGACAGCTGCGTGGGCCGCGTGGTGGACGCCACACTGAAGATGGGCGGCATCGCCATGATCACCGCCGACCACGGCAACGCCGAGCAGATGGCGGAGCCGGATGGCAGCCCTATGACCGCCCATACCACCAATCCCGTACCTTTCATTCTCTGCGGCGCGGGGACCGAGCTGCGCCCCAACGGCCGCTTGGCGGACATCGCCCCCACCATGCTGGACGTGATGGGCCTGGCCTGTCCAGAGGACATGGACGGCAAGACGCTGATCGTGAAGTGACCAATTTCTGAGAGAAAAGAGACCGCTGGAAAGCGGTCTCTTTTTGTATAATTCCTGGAAATCCTGCCCATACTTCCCTCAGACCCAAGATCGAGGGAGGTATGATACATGGCAAATAAAGTCAAATCCCTGCTGGGCGGGCCAGGCTTTTACGCGGTCCTGGCCCTGTGCGTCCTGGCGGTGGGCGTGGGCGGCTACTTTCTGCTGTTTGGGGAACCGGCACAGACGGAAGCGCCCACCGGCCCGGACACGGCAGCCTCCGCACCGGTGGAGGACACCGTGCCTCCGGAGGAACCGGAGGAGGAGACGGAGCCCGTCGTCATGCCGGAGGTGACCATCCCGGTGGATGACACGCCCGTGGTGGCAGAGGAGCCCCATGTGGTGGTCCTGCCCATCCAGGGAGAGGTGCTGACGGCATTCTCCGTGGACCAGCTGCTGTACAATGAGACGCTGGACGACTGGCGGACCCACGACGGGGTGGATATCGCCGCGGCGGAAGGCGATGCCGTCCTGGCCGCCTGCGCCGGGACGGTCTCCTCCATCACCGACGATCCCCTGATGGGCACCACCGTGGTGATCCAGCACAGCGGCGGCTATGAGACCACCTATGCCAATCTCCAGGCGGAGCCCGCCGTGGAGACGGGCGACACGGTGTCCGCCGGGCAGACCATCGGCGCAGTGGGAACCACCGCCGCGGCGGAGGCCGCCCAGGGCGCCCACCTGCACTTCTCCGTTGCAAAGGATGGGGAAGCTGTGGACCCGGACGCATTTCTCAACAGCTGACGCAGCAGCGGCGGAACGGCCTTTGCCGTTCCGCCGCTGCTTTTCTCTGGAGTCAGGCCGCCCGGCTGCCGATCCGCTCGGCAACGGCCCGCATGGTCCGGCGCAGGAAGATAGCGCTCAGTACCAGGGACACCAGTTCGGAGATGGGAAAGGCCAGCCACACCAGCGTCAGGACGCCGGTGTGGGACAACAGCCATGCCACCGGCAGCAGCACCACCAGCTGGCGGCACACAGAGGTAATCAGACTGTACAGCGGGTTGCCGATAGCCTGACACACGGAACCGGCAATGATGTCGAAGCCCGCCAGCACGAAGGACACGGAGATGATCCGCAGGGCCACGGAGCCGATGGAGAGCATCTCCTCCGAGGCGTTGAAGAACATCAGCAGCTGCTGGGGGAAGAGCTGGAAAATCAGGCATCCCACAGCCATGATGGCCATGGCGGTGCAGATGGTCAGCTTGATGGTCCGCTTCACCCGGGGCAGGCTGGCGGCGCCGTAGTTATAGCTGACGATGGGCACCATGCCGTTGTTCAGGCCGAACACCGGCATGAAGACGAAGCTCTGAAGCTTGAAGTATGCGCCGAACACGGCGGTGGCCGTCTTGGTGAAGGAGAAGAGGATCTTGTTCATGCCGAACACCATCACCGAGCCGATGGACTGCATGACGATGGAGGGGAAGCCCACCCGGTAGATCTCCGCCGCCACCTTGCCGTGCCAGCGGATCTCCCGGGGCAGGATGTGGATGTCCGGATTGCATTTGAGGTTCAGCACCAGGGCAGCGGCGGCAGCCACAATCTGCCCTGCCACCGTGGCAATGGCGGCGCCGGCCACCTCCATCCGGGGCAGGCCGAACCAGCCGAAGATCAGGATGGGGTCCAGCACGATGTTGATGAGGGCGCCGGTAAGCTGGGTGCACATGGCCAGGAACGTGCGGCCGGTGGACTGCAGCAGCCGCTCAAAGCAGAACTGGCTGAAAATACCGATGGAGCAGCCCAGGCAGATGGAGGCGTAATCCACGCCGTAGTCGATAATCACCTGTTCTCCCCCGGCCTGCAGCTCAAAGAAGGTCCGGGAGAAGAAGATGCCGATCAGGGCGAATAGCGCGAAATTGCACAGGGCCAGAAAGATGCCCGTGTTGGCAGCCCGGTCCGCCATGGCCTGATTCTTCTCTCCCAGGGACCGGGAGAGGAGCGCGTTGATGCCCACAGCGGTGCCTGCGCCGAAGGCGATCATCAGGTTCTGCAGGGGGAAGGCCAGGGACACGGCATTCAGGGCATCCTCGCTGATCTGTGCCACGAACACGCTGTCCACCACATTGTAGCAGGCCTGGACCAGCATGGAGATCATCATGGGGACCGCCATGTTGGTCAGCAGCCGTCCGATGGGCAGCACGCCCATCTTGTTCTCCTGGGGCGCCGCGCCCTGGGGGAATTTTTCTGCCATGGAAATTCCAACATCCTTTCTCATTCAGAGAGACGTGACACGGGGACCACCCCGCGCCACGTCTCATATTTTGATTTCTCTATTAGGTTGCGGCTCCGGAAAGCCGGGCATCCGGAAGGATGCGTGGACGATTTATTTTTTCAGCTCACCGGTGGCCAGCTGAGTGAGATACGCGTTGATGAAGCCGTCCAGATCGCCGTCCATAACGTTGTCGATGTTGCCGGTCTCATAGCCGGTGCGGGTGTCCTTCACCATCTGGTAGGGCATGAACACGTAGGAGCGGATCTGGCTGCCCCACTCGATCTTCATCTGCACGCCCTTGATATCGGAGATCTTCTCCGCGTGCTGCTGCTGCTTCAGCTCCACCAGCTTGGCCCGCAGCATCTTCATGCAGTTGTCCTTGTTCTGAAACTGGCTGCGCTCCTGCTGGCTGGCCACCACGATGCCCGTGGGCTTGTGGATGAGGCGCACGGCGGATGAGGTCTTGTTCACGTGCTGGCCGCCGGCGCCGCTGGCCCGGTAGACCTGCATCTCAATGTCCTCCTCCCGGATCTCCACCTCGTCGTCATCCTCGATCTCGGGCATGACCTCCACCGCGGCAAAGCTGGTCTGCCGGCGGGCGTTGGCATCAAAGGGAGACACCCGGACCAGCCGGTGGACGCCGTTCTCACTCTTCAAAAGGCCGTAGGCATTATCCCCCTGGATGGCAATGGACGCGGACTTGATGCCCGCCTCGTCGCCGTCCTCATAGTCCAGGATCTGATAGGTGAAGTCGTGGCGCTCCGTCCAGCGGGTGTACATCCGGTAGAGCATCTGGGCCCAGTCCTGGGCCTCGGTGCCGCCGGCGCCGGCATGGAAGGTCAGGATGGCGCTGTGGCCGTCGTACTCCCCAGAGAGGAGCGTGGCCATCCGGGACTCCTCGATCTTCTCCTCCAGGGTCTGGAAACCGGACTTCAGCTCTTCCAGCAGCTCCTCATCCTCCGCCTCCTGGCCCATCTCGCACAGGGCCGTCAGATCCTGCCACTCGGTCACCAGCTTGTCCTGGCGGGCGATCTTGTTCTGCAGCTGCTTGAGGCGCTGCTGCACCTTCTGGGATCGCTCCAGGTCGTTCCAGAAGCCGTCCTGGGCGGTCTCGTCCTCCAGCTTTCGGGCCTCCGCGCGGGCGCTGTCCATGTCCAGCGCGGCGGAGAGCTTCTCCAGCTCGGGCCCCAGGTCCCGGAGCCTCTGCTTATATTCGTCGTATTCGATCAAAGCCATGTGCTCTCTCCACTTCCTCAAATTTCATTAGCCATAGTATTATATCGGAGGAACGTTTGTTTGTAAAGAAAAACCCGTAAAAAAACGGAAAATCCCGGGCCGTCTGTGTATTTCAGGGGACAATTTCGTTTTCCAGGATGCGGCCGGACCGGAATCTTTTTTCCCGAATGGCGAAAAGTTCATAATTTGTTCATGATTGCCGGGCACTTTCCCGGTATGTTACATGTAGAGAGATAGAAGCTGGAAGCAAGCTTTTTGGAATATGATGGAGGAAAGAGGACTATGAAAACATTTTGGAAGAAAAAGCTCCCGGCGTGTCTGCTGGCGCTGGCGCTGCTGGCCGGAACCGTTCCCATGGCGTCTGCGGCCTCGGCGGATCTGACGTACGATGTGGACGAGGACAGCGGCGTCTGGCTGGATGCGGATGACTTTCAGGAAATCTATGAGGACGACAACGGCGGATACCTTGAATACGTGGAATTCACCGATTATGATGACTTTGACGATTACGGCTATTTTACCTTCGAGGACTTTGACCGTTACGGGTTCGACGACGTGGATTCCAAGGCGCTGGAGAACTACGAATTTTACTATGACCGTGCTGATGCGGACGATTACGACATCGACCTGGACACGCTGCGGTTTGAGACCTATGACAACATCGACAGCGACACACTGGATTTTGATGTCAGGCTGTACGGCGACGAAGGGTCATTCTATGCAACGGTCCGCATTGATGTGGAGGGTGGCTCCCGCTCCGGCTCCGGCGACGTGGGGCTGACCTACAAGGTGGACCCCGGCGACGATGTAACGGTGGACGCCGAGGACTTCTGGGATCTCTTCGACGAGGAAGACGGCCGCTATGACGAGCTGGAGTATGTGGAGTTCACCAGCTACGATGATTTCGATGACTTCGGATATTTCGGTGCAGACGGATACGACAGCGATGACTATATCCCGGACTATGAGCTCAATGACAGCGATCTGGACGATGCCATGTTCTATTACGACGAGAACGACGTCTGGTACGACTATGACTTTGAACTGGACACGCTGACGTTCTACGCCGACCGGAACGCCGACGCGGACACCCTGGCCTTTGACTTCACCATGCACGGCGTGGACGGTGACAAGGTATATGGCACTCTGTACATCGAGGTCGGCAAGGGCAGTGGCACCAGCAGCAAGGGCGACCTGACCTATCAGGTGGACCCGGACGACGATGTGACGCTGGACGCGGAGGATTTCTACGATTTCTTCTACGACGAGTCGGATTACGACGAACTGGAATACGTCGAGTTCACCGACTATGACGACTTTGACGATTATGGCTGTTTCTACGCCGACGGATACGATTCCGACGACTACACCCGGGATTACGAGCTGAACGACAGTGACCTGGACGACGCCGTGTTTTACTATGATGAGGACGATATCTGGGACGACTATGACTTCGAGCTGGACACGCTGACCTTTGCGGCGGACCGGAATGCCGATGAAGACACCCTGACCTTTGACGTCACCATGCGCGGCGTGAAAGGCGACAAGATCTCCGCCACCCTCACCATTGAGATCGGCAAGGGCAGCGGCACCGGCACCAAGGTGAAGGGCGATATCATTTACGAGGTGGATCCCGACGACAGCGTGACCTTTGACCGGGACGACTTCTGGGATTTCCTGGATGACGAGACCGGGGACGATCTGGAGTATGTACGGTTCACCGACGCCGACGGACTGGACGACTGGGGCGAGCTGTACAGCTACGACTACGATGATGACCGGACGTACTTTGACGAGAGCGACCTGGACGACGGTTATTTCTACTACGACAGCAAGGACCTGTTCTACGACGAGGACTTCACCCTGGATGACCTGACCTTTGTGGCGGACAGGGACGCCGACGGCAAGGTGGTGGAGCTGGACTTCACTGCCTACGGTGAGGACGGCGACAAGGCCTACGGCACCGTGGCCATCGCCATCGGCGATGTGGGGGGAACCAGCGTGGCCGCAGAGGGCGGCGATATCCGCTATTATACGGATTACAGCGGCCGAGTGCAGATCAACGCCAACGACATCGCCCGGTTCTTTGAGGAGAGCTACCCCGGCTATACCCTGCAGTATGTCACCTTTAAAGA
>ERZ1504597.336-NODE-336-length-14457-cov-2.759756_pt1 | contig 14457 bp, 8 predicted proteins | sample MGYA00571819_ERZ1504597 | MGnify/ENA primary metagenome ERZ1504597 (study PRJEB39906, sample SAMEA3182061) | gut metagenome | biome: human; feature: gut; material: Stool; isolation source: human stools | place: Canada | collected 2013-01-14 ... | reverse complement strand
CCTGTACCCGCGCCTGGTGCGTTGGGGATTCCTCGCGCTGGCGGTACTGCCGTTCGTGTTCCTGCTATTGCTATTCATCACGCGCATGAAGCTCGCCATGCTGCTCGGTTGGATCATTTCGATCATCGCCATCGACACGTATCTCATCGTGGTGGAGTATCTGCGCGAACGGTATGCGAATTATCTGGGCGAGGAAGCGATGAGTGCGGAAGAGTTCCGCAGCGCGATCCTGCACGAGAACCTGCTGTTCCGGCCGGGCATGCATTACAAGCCGATGCATGCCGTACGTACGAGGCTGTATGAGGTTGCGCATGGTGGTTCGGCCGGACATGCGACTGAACATGCGGCTGAGTATGCGGCTGGAAACACGGACGGAAATGCTGGCAGGAGTCTGCGTGAGGAGGGGAACGAACAGTGAAAATGATCTGGGGCATCTTCAAGCGGGACATGTGCCATGCCACCCGCAACGTGATCGCCGTGATCGTCTCGATGGGCCTGGTGGTGGTGCCGGCGCTGTACGCCTGGTTCAACATCGCGGCCAGCTGGGACCCCTACGGCAACACCAAGGCATTGAAGGTCGCCGTGGCCAATAACGACAAGGGTTACAAGTCGGATCTCATACCGGTGCGCGTCAACGTGGGCGAAACCATCATCAGCACACTGCACGCCAACGACCAGCTGGACTGGCAGTTCGTGAAAAGCGACAAGGCAATCGACGGGGTGAAATCCGGCGAATACTATGCGGCGATCGTAATTCCGAAAGGTTTCAGCGCCGACATGATGACGCTGTTCTCCCCCGACATCAAACACGCGCAGCTCAAGTACTATCTGAACGAGAAAATCAACCCGATCGCCCCGCATATCACCGATCAGGGCGCGACAACCGTGGTCAACACGATCGACAAAACCTTCGCCAAAACGATTGCGCAAGTCGGACTCGACCTGGCCTCAAGCATCCTACACTATTCGCAAAGCCCGCAAATGGCCGAATACATGCGCAACCTCAACGGCAATCTCACCACCATGGCGGATACGCTGAGCGGCGCATCGCAGCAGGTGACATCGTATTCGCAGCTGCTCGGCTCGGCGAACGACATCGTGGATTCCACGGGCAAACTGCTCGCCTCGGCGACCAAGGCGGGCAAACAGGCCCAGAACGCGTTGAAGCAAGGCAAATCAGGTGCCACGTCGCTCACTTCTGCAGGTGCGAACGTCACCTCCTCGGTGAACACCGCGCTCGACCAGGTGTCAGGCGCGTTCGACCAAGTAGCTGCCAAGGTGAACAAGGCGTTCGACGCGATCGGCAAGGACTCAGACACCGCAGCCAGCCAGTTGGCAACGTTGAGCGAACAAATCTCCAGCGGCGAATCGCTGTACGACACGTACATCACAAGCCTCAACCACATGCGCGAATCGGTGGAACAACTACCGGACAGTGATTCCGCGAAACAGGCGCTGCTGGAAGCCATCGACCGGGAGATCACGCTGCTGGAAGCCGCCAAAGGCGATTCGCAGAAGCTCGCGCAGCAGCTGAAAGACGCTTCCACGCAGGTCACGCAGGATACCGCAGCCGCGGAAAGCTCCCGCAAGGAGATCCTGAACCGCATCACCTCCGCGAAGCAGTCGATCAGCAATGTGCGCGACGATTACGCCACGAACGTCAAGCCGAAAATCGACGCGCTCGCCTCCACAGTCAGCACGCTGATCTCCCAAACCGACAGCATGATCACCCAGCTGAGCGGCACCGCCGACGGTCTGGACGATGTGACGGGCGATGTGGGGACGAATGTGACGTCCATCCGTTCCACGCTCGGCGCGATCGCGAAGAAACTCGACTCGTCGGCAGCGACGGTGAAGGAGCTGATCACGAAGCTGGAGACGGGCGGAAACGCCGGTGACGGCAACAGCGATGGTGGCGACGGTGACAACGATGCCGATTCGGGCGAATCGGACGAACTACGTGCACTGGCCACCGCCAACGCGTCCACACTGTCCACGCTGATTTCCGCGCCCGTCGCACTGCATCGCGTCTCGGTGTACCCGATCGCGAACTACGGTTCGGCCATGGCGCCGTTCTATACGATCCTGTCAATCTGGGTGGGTGCGATCATCCTGTGCGCCATGCTGAAAGTGACGATTTCGGACCGCGAGAAGGCGCATGTGCTGGGCTTGGGCGACACGCTGCCGCGCATCGCCGGCCCGTCCGGCCCGGGGAACGCCTCACGTTGGGGACTGCGTCTCGACCACGAGTATTTCGGACGGTACGCGATCTTCGCACTGCTCGCGTTGCTGCAGGGCACACTGGTTTGCCTGGGTGACACGTATTTCCTTGGCGTGCAGGCGAATCATGCGCTGCAGTTCCTTGCCGTGGGGTGGCTTGCCGCGCTCGTGTTCTCGAATATCGTGTATACGCTGACCGTGTCGTTCGGCGATATCGGCAAGGCCGTGGCCGTGGTGCTGCTGGTGATGCAGGTCGCCGGTTCGGGCGGTACGTTCCCTATCGAGACGCTGCCGAAGTTCTTCCAAATGCTCTACCCGTTCCTACCATTCCCGCACGCCATCGATGCCATGTACGCCGCGATGGCCGGATCATACGGCAATGAGTACCTGCTTGACATGGTGTATCTCGCCTTGTTCCTGATTCCTTCGCTGCTGCTGGGATTGGTGTTGCGCAAGCCGGTGATCCGGTTGAACAACTGGGTGAGCCGCAATCTGGAGTCCACCAAGGTGATGTGACGAGGCGGATTTGAACGGGCTGGTTTGAGCCGGTTTAGATCGGTTTCGGCTGGTACACGTGAACGCGCTGCCCGCCATCATCGACGACCTGAAAACCCAAAGCCACGAATTCGTCACCATCGACCAGCCGGCAAAAACCTAAGCTAGCGTGGAGGCGTAGGGCATTGTCCTGCCCAGTCACTTCCCTTACGTACCGCTGCGCCATCCCGGCGCTCCTCTGCGCCGCCACTACCCCACATGTCGCCTCCTCACGCACCAACAAGTGTCCGATCCCCCCGAATCAGCCACCCACGCGTCATCCGGTCACCCCAGGTTGTCCGATTCGGGAGAAACGGACACTCAGGGGCACCGTGCAAACCACACGTTGATCAGAGAACCGGCAACCACCAGCACAACACCGATCCAGAACGGCATGCCCAGCGCCACGCCCAACAGAAGCGTGCTAGAAGCCGTGGAAAACAGCGGAGTCGCGTACGAACCAATCGCAAGCGTTTCCATACTGCCGTGCAACATGCCGTATCCCCAGCACGCGTAGCCGCCCGAAATCGAAGCGGCGCACGCAATCAGCGCAGCATATCCACCGATGCCGGGCGCCGTGTCCGGCAAACCGTCTCCCGAAACGAAATGGATGGTCCACAGTACAACGGCCACACAGCAGAAGAAAATCGTCGTGCCGTCGTAACCGCCGGACAACGACGGCGTAAAAGTCGCATAAATCGCCCAAATAAAGGCGCCAACAAACGCGAGCACATACGGTAGGGGGTTACTGGCGATATTGTGGACCGCTTCCTGCATATCAAGGCTTTCTCCGCCAACCGCCATCGCCACACCGATGGTTGCGATCACCGCGCCAGGAATCGCTTTGGCGACCGCACCACGTTTGTGCGATACCGCTGCGGTCATCAGCACCAGCAGCGTCGGCCACAAGTAGTTGACAAGGCTGACTTCCACGGATTGCGCGTTCGTTGTGGCCAGGCCGATCGACAGCGAGATTGACGCCTCGTATGCGATGAACATGAGTCCGCCTGCGATGAGGTACTTGCATGGCGCTTCGCGGATTGGTTTCGGACGGCGCACAATGAACAGCATGACACCACCGACGGTGTAGATGAGCGCCGAACCGAGCGTGGCGCCGAACGATTCGGAGACCAGTCGCACGAGGCCGGCCATGAAGCCCCACAGGACGATTGCGAACAGGCCGATGAGTGTCGCCGCGTGTGATGTGGCATGGCCGAGTAGCGGATTGCAGGAGTTGCCGGTGGGGTGGTTTGCGCCGGAATCGGAGGGGGACTTCTGGTTCGTGTTCACGGGCTCCAGCCTACCCATCGCCCTCCACGAGTGTCCGATTCTGCAGAATCGGACACTCCTGCAACCTGCGATGCCGCGAACCCGATTACCCCCGGAACCGCACCAACAGCAGAGTCAACCACCCCATCCGACGCTGCCACACCAGCCGTATCGGCAGCCAAGTCCATGCGTCCCGCATCCACACAGCCCACGCGTCCCGCACCTCCACGGCCCGCCGACGCGCACACGTCGCCCATGACCAAATCATCCAACGTCACACCGAACATGTCGCAAAGCATCAGCAGCTTGTCACAAACGTCGCGTTCCACGCCACCATCTTGCGGTTGCATTGCGATTCGCAACCAAATTTTGCGACGCAACCGACAGTTGCGCGACGCGAAGTTGGCTTCACGGGTCTTTTACGACAATAGAAAAACCCTTGAAATTCCAACGATTCCAAGGGTTTCGAATGGAGCGGATGACGGGAGTCGAACCCGCCTTTAAAGCTTGGGAAGCTTTCGTTCTACCGATGAACTACATCCGCAAGGTGTGCCTTTTGGGCACGAGCCATTAGTCTAGCACGCAACGGATGCGTATGCGGACACAGACCGATATGCAATACCAATTTTCCGTAATATCACGGAGACTCAACCACGCGGCCGCTGCGAATAGTCGCGAGAATATCTGCCAGCCGAGCCGCCCGAATCATGCGCGGATCCATACTGCGTTCCAAATTGCGGCCCACCGGCACCAGCCATCGCAGAACGTCCGCCTTGCCGAATATCCGCCGCCGCAACGCCGCTCGTGGCATAACCGCCGGCCAAATATCCGGACTGCACGCCCTGCTGACGCATCTCCTGCCCCATCTGCATGAGCCGCGCAATGCGGTCCTGAATCGGCGGATGCGTGGAAAACAGGCGCGAGAAGCCCTCCGCGGAGAACGGACTGGCGATCATCATCGCAGCCACCGACTGCGTGCCGGCGGTCTTCTCCATCGGCATCGCGGCTGCGCCACCGGAAATCTTGCTCAACGCGGAAGCGAGCGCTTCCGGATCCTCCGTCAACTTGGAACCGTCTTCGTCGGCGTCGTATTCGCGTGTGCGGGAGATTGCCATCTGTATCAGCGACGCTGCGATCGGCGCCAGAATCGTGCTCAGCAGCACACCCAGCAATCCCAAGCCGCCGGACGCCGAATCGTCGCGGTCGTCACGCGAACGGCCGCCGCCGAAATACATGAGCGAGTAGCCGAGGTACGAGATGACGGTGGCCATGGCGGAGGCGATTGCGGACGTCAGAATGTCGTGGTTGTAGACGTGCATGAGTTCGTGTCCGAGCACGCCGCGAATCTCACGTTCGTTAAGCGTCTGTAGGATGCCTTGCGTGCAGCAGACCGCCGCGTGTCGTTCGTTGCGCCCCGTCGCGAACGCGTTGGGGCTCATGGTGGGGGCGATGTAGATGCGCGGCATCGGCTTGCCTGCCTTCGCCGATAGCTCGCGGACGATCTTGTATAGTACGGGGGCTTCCTGCTCGCTCACCTGTCGAGCGTGCATGCTGGCAATCGCCAGTTTGTCGGAAAACCAGTAGGAGACGAACGTGGAGCCCAGGCCGATGAGAATGTAGTAGCCGAGCGTGCTTTGACTGGCGCCGGTCGCCCACCAGATGAGCATGATGACGCCCCACATCAACGCGAACAAAAGCGTTGTTTTCAAGCCATTGCAATGGCCGTGCACCTGCAATTTGCCGTTCATGGCCACCAGCCTAGGAATTCAGGCTGGGATTTTGCTGTATACAAGCTGAAGGGTGGATTTGCAACATCTAGAAACATGCCACGCAACGACGCTACAGCATCGGCCATAGACCTATCTGCGGCACGGCGAGAGTCACCCCAACTTGAAACGTATTACCCCCGCATATCCCCCGAATGCACTGCGTCGAGCGTGCCGATCAGGCTGGTCAGCAAATCGTTGCGGCCGCACGCGTTCGTCAGCACCGCCAGCACGTACGTGCCCGACTGCGACATCACCAGTCCGGCATCGTTCAGCACGTACAAATCGCCTTCGCCGTTGATCCATCCGGCCTTCGTGTACACGGTGTCCGCATCGCCAAGGGCCGCGTGGATGCAGGAGTTCAGCGAATTCGTCATGTCTCCGGACAGCCATTGCAGCGATTCGGGCGTGATGTTCTGCACCCCCGCCGTTTGCCCGGCGAACAGGAAACCGTATCCGGCGGTCCACAGTTTGGCCATGTCGCGCGCGGAGGTGAACAGGTACCCGCCGCGATCACCCATTCTGGAAGCCGCGCCCGCCTGTTCGGCCCACGTGTTGAAGCAGTCGAGGCCATACGTTTTGTACAGCCAGTCGTAAGACGCGTTGTCGGAATTGCGCAGGACGGCGTCGACCTTCTGGTGGACGGTGGCGGACTGCGCGTCAGCGGATTGGGCCACGCTGTTCAGGTCGACGGTGCCCGTTGAGAACAGCGATATCAGGTATGGCGCCTTCGCCGACGAGGCCGAATAGATCTGTGCATCGGCGTTGTATGCGATCGTGCGGCCGGTCGTGATGTCGGCGAGCACGAATGATGCGGTATATCCGTCGGCTTCGAAAGTAGCGATTTGAGACTGCACGGCGGCCTGCGAATCGGCGCTTAGCGTGAAGCCCTGCGTTGTGATCGTGGCGCTGCCCTCGACTGCGGAAATGCCGTCCAGCGCGACCTGCGTCGGCGACGAGACGGCTTGTGTCTGCGATTGCGACGCGCTGTTTTGCTTAAGCGCGCCCGACGTGGAGGACGTTTCCGAAGACGTTCCCGAGGACGCCGCTGCGTGGGCTTCCTCTTCGAGATGCACATCGACAAGACCCACGCCCATGGCGAAGCCGATCAGGCAGGCGATCAGCAGGCCCACGACGGACACGGAACAGCAGTACAGTGCCTTGCGCTTGACGTGTTTTCCAAAGTTCATGCCGACTTCACAACCTTAGATTTCAATGCCCGCATCCGTTTGCGATGATATTGCGCACCGCGTTTCACTGGGGTCAGCCTAGCGCATGGACCCGAACTTCGGGGGTAATAGGTCAAAACGACCGCGTATGTCCGATTCTGGAGAAACGGGCGGTTGTGCGATCGAAAACGCACGCTACGCGACCAGTCCGCCGAAAATCGACCACTAAAGCGGCAAAAACTAACGCCCTGCACGTCCGATTCAGAGGAATCGGACGTGCAGGGCGTCACTAGATTGCGTTAAAAGGCTTGGAGTTAGGGTGTCAGGAAGTCAGCACTCCCACCCTAATTCCAGCCGGCCCGATTCAGGCATGCGCCAGCGCGCGCATCTGCTCCGGGTCGATGACCTTCTTGTGCTCGCGGCCTTCCTTCGCGCCTTCGGCACGTTCGAACGCGTCGACCTTCTTCCAGCCGGCGAAGTCGATCGGCTTGACACCGCGGGAAGCCAGCAGACGGTCGATGGATTCCGGATCGCGGTCAGCGGCCACGCGACCGCCTTCGGCGGCCTTGGACAGGTCCTCGAGCATGTTGGTGACGATGAGCAGCGCGTCGGACTTGGTGGATCCGATCAGGCCGACCGGACCACGCTTGGCCCAACCGGTGGCGTACAGACGCTCACGCACCTGCGCGCCCTCGCCGGAGGCCTCCGTGGTGATGCGGCCGTCGCCGTTCGCGTTGGCCAGGTGCGCGCGACGCTCGTCGTACGCGATGCCCGGCGCGGTGGCCGGCTTGTAGCCGATTGCGTGATACACGGCCTGCACCGGGTACTCTTCGAATTCGCCGGTGCGAGTCATCTTGCCGTCCGCGGAAGTCGTCGTCTTCTCCACGCGAATCGCCTTGACCTTGCCGTCCTCGCCCAGCACTTCGACCGGCGCGGAATTGAAGTGGATGTAGTACTTGCGATCCGCCGGATTGCCTTCGAAATCGGTGTCGCCGTCGTCCTCCATGTCCTCGGCCATCTCACGGATGGCGAACAGCTCCTCGACCATCTGACGGGTCAGCTTGTCCTTGCCGGCCTCCTCGATAGTGTCGTCGTCCAGATCGAAGTCGTCTTCGTTGATGATCAGCTGCACACCCGGCAGCTTCTCCATTTCGCGCAGCTCCTGCACGGAGAACTTGGCCTGGGCCACGCCACGGCGGATGAACAGATGCAGAGTCTTGGTCTTGTTGGCCTTGATGCCCTCGTACACGTTGTCCGGAATGTCGGTTTTGGCCTTGAGATCGTCGGCGTTGCGCATGAGCTCGCGCGCCACGTCCATGGCCACGTTGCCGCCGCCGATCACAGCGACTTCCTCGGCATCGAGCGGCCATTCGCGGGCGCCGGTCGGGTAACCGTCGTACCATTCCACGAACTTGGCGGCACCGTACACGCCGTCCAAGTCGGCGCCCGGCAGGCCGAGCGGCTTGTCTTCGACGGCACCAGTGGCGAACAGCACCGCGTCGTAACGTTCCAGCAGCTCGTCAAGCGTCACGTCCTTGCCGAATTCCACGTCGCAGTACAGGTGGATGTCCGGGTTGTCGAGGGTCTTCTCGAGCGCGGATGCGATGAATTTGATGGACGGGTGGTCGGGGGCCACGCCGTAGCGCACCAGGCCGAACGGCACCGGCAGCTTTTCGAACAGGTCGATGCGGGCCTTGGTGCCCAGTCCCAGCTCTTCGCCGAGCTTGCCCAGCTGGCGCAGGAAAATATCGGAAGAGTAGACGCCTGCGGGGCCGGCGCCGATTACAGCAATACGAAGTTCGTTGGTTTCGCTCATATGTTCCAGCCTAATATATTCCCTGCATTTCCAACAGGGGGCATACGGCACTTTCTTGCGATTCCCTTACTTGCCTCGCAACGCGCAGCCCGGCCCATGTGCCGGCGCAGGAGAACGTACAATCGCAGAAGATCACAATCGGTCCCTCACTAAAGAAGGTCCTTATCGTAAGAGGGTGGGCATATGCGCATTCACATCACGTATACCGGCGGCACCATCGGTATGGTCGAGTCACCGAACGGTCTGGTTCCGGGCGCCGATATGCGCGGCTGGCTGCGCCGGCTGATTGAGGACGCGCATCTGGACCCGAGCTTGTTCTCGTTCACCGAGCTGGACCCGCTGATCGATTCGTCGAACGCGACGCCCGACAATTGGCAGACGATGGCGGACGACCTGCGCGCGCACCGCGATGACGCCGACGCATTTGTGGTGTTGCACGGCACCGATACGATGAGCTATTCGAGCGCCGCGCTGTCTTACGCGCTGACCGGTTTCGGCAAGCCTGTGATTTTCACGGGGTCGCAGCATCCGCTCGGCAAAATCGAATCGGACGCCACCGCGAACGTCACGGGTGCGCTGAACGCCGCGATGAGCGGACGTTTTCATGGCGTCGGCCTGTTCTTCGGCCATCATCTGTTCGCCGGCAACCGTGTGAGCAAATCGTCAAGCTGGGCGTTCGAAGGGTTTTCGGCGCCGTCCACCGGCCCGCTGGCACGTACCGGCACGCCGTGGCATTGGTATGCGGGCGATTCGGCCGGCTCCGGTTGCGGTTGGGCGTCACCGCTGCCCTACTCCCGTCACGATGTGGCCGTGATCGACATGGCTCCCGGCATTTCCGCCGCGCGATTGGCCGCGATGCTCGACCCTCGTCCGGAAGCGGTGCTGTTGCGCGCGTACGGCGTTGGCAATGTGCCGAGCGACGAGCCAGGACTGACCGACGTGATCGCCGACGTGCTGCATGACGGCGTGCCTGTCGTCATCGCATCGCAATGCCAGCAGGCGGAAGTGCTGCTCGGCCATTACGAGACGGGCGACGCGATCGCCCGCGCCGGCGCGATCGGATCGGGCGACATGACGCTGGAAGCCACGTACGCGAAGATCATGTTCCTGCTGTCGCAGGGCGTGGATGCGGCCGATTTCGGCACGTGGATGCGCCGGAACATCGCTGGCGAAATCTCGCCCAGCTCGATGTAGCACGGCGCAACGCGGTTCAGCCTCCGCACGGCTCGTCGCCGCAACCGGCGCTACTCGCGGTCGAGCAGGGCGGTGAGCGCCCACAGGATGCTGACCACGTCGATCGCTTCCTGCATGAACGCGCCGACGACCACCGGAATGAGGTTGAACGCGGCCGCGACCATGCCGATAATCGCCAATCCAAGGCCGACCAGCACCGCCTGCAGCATCACTTTCTTCGTGCGGCGGGCGATGGCGATGGCGCGCGGCACGGAGGCGATGTCGTCGTTCATAATGACCACCTGCGCCGATTCGGACGCGGCGGTGGACGTGCCGTCGGTCATGGCCATACCGATGTCCGCAACCGCCAGTACAGGGGCATCGTTCACGCCGTCGCCGACCATCATCGTCACCTGTCGGGTCATGGATTCGCCGACCACGCGCTGTACGACCTTGTCCCACGCCGGCTGGTTTTGGTGCGCGTCTTCCGTGGCGTTCTTGACGGCCGCGACCTTGCCTTCGGGAAAGAGTTCGGATTGCACGTCGTCGATGCCGACCTCGCCCGCGATGATGCGTGCGGAAGCCTCCTTGTCGCCGGTGAGCATGGACAGTTTCTTCACGCCGAGCCGGTGCAGTTTTTCAAGGGACGATTTCGCGTTTTCGCGAGGCACGTCACGCAGCACGATGCGTGCGGCGAGCTTGCCGTCGATCGCCACGTACGCGGCCATTTCGTCCGGCTCGAGCGGGGCGAACAGCGAGTTCACCTCCGGCTTCTTGGAATCGCCGGCAGCGGTACCGGTCGCCGAATCGCCAACCGCGCTATCGGCCACAGCACCAGCCGCAATACCGGCCGCCGCACCTGCGCCCAGCACATGCGTGAAGCCGGCCTCGTCGGCCGTCACGTACGCGAAACGACCCACGCGCACGGCATGCCCGTTCACCTCGCCGGACACTCCCTTGCCCGACTGTTCCTCGATGTTCTTCACCACGGGGTAATCGCGTCCATGCCCCGGCAGATCGCGTTCGGCGCACAGCCGCTGCCCGTTCTCATAGCGCGCGTACAGTTCCTGCATGGCCTTCTGCCCGGCCGCCGCGATGCCCTTCGACAGAATGTGCACCGAGTAGCCTTCCACCACGCCGGCCATCATCAGAATGTGGTTCTCGTCGTACGGCGAGCTGTTTTCGAACGGCTTCTCGACGCGCACGACCTGCGGCTGCTTGACGGTAAGCGTGCCGGTTTTGTCGAAGAAGATATGCGATACGCGGCCCAAGTTTTCCAGCACGTCCTGCGCTTTGATAAGAATGCCCGCCTTGGCAAGGCGACCGGTGCCGGCCACGTACGCGACGGGAGCGGCGATCAGCAGCGGGCAGGGCGTGGCCAAAACCAGCACCTGCGCGAATCGCAATGGCGTGCCTGCGACGGCCCACGCAATGCCGGCGATCGCCAGCGAAAGAATGGTGAACGGCACCGCCAGCACATCGGCGGTTTTGACGACGGTCGGGCGCGATTCCTGCGCCGACGACACCAGTTCGAGGATCTTCTGATACTGCGAATCCTGCGCCAATTGCGTGGCACGCATCGTCAGCGCGGTCGATCCGTTGACCGCACCCGACAGCACGCGCGCGCCCGCATACCCCTCGCGCGGCACCGGCTCGCCGTTGATATTGCTCAGATCCAACGTGGCGACGCCCGACAGCAGTTCGCCGTCGACCGGCACCGTTTCGCCCGGCAGCACGAGGATCACGTCGCCAAGCTTGACCTGGTCGACCGGAACGGTTTCGAAATGCTCGCCGGCCGCGTCGTAAGGCTTGGTTTGGGTGGTGGACTTATTCGTTTCCGCAGCGTTAGGCACATCCACACTGGCGACCTTGCGAAAGCCGTCCGCCGTCATGTCGCCCTCAGCATCACCGGCAGTACCGTCGGCCCCGGCAGCCGCCGCACGTGCACCCACGCCCGGCAACGTCACCACGTGCGCGGTCCGTGGCGCCGCATCAACCAGCGCCGTCAGGTTGCCTTCCGCCTTCGACTGTGCGAATTCCTCAATCGCCTCGCCGGAGGAAATCATCAGCACCACGGCCCACGCAGCCCAGTATTCCTGCACCGCCACCGTCGACGCGATCGCAATAACCGCAAGCAAATCCACACCGACGTGACCGTGCCGCAAATCGTCAATCATGCCGATCACAGTCACCACAATCGTGTACACGACCAGCGCGATCACGATCCACTGCCCGACACCCGGATTGAACGGTCCGAAAGTCAGCGAGACGCCCGCAGCCTCCCACGGACGCCACGAACCCAGCAATGCCAACGGAATCGCGGCAATGATGGCGATCGGCAGCAGCGGAACTTCTTTGCAAATGGAAATGATTCTACGCATGAGAATCTCCTTACGCTCGTATCGGACGCCTTGTTAACCCATCGGCGCCCCGCCTGCGCGGACCATCGATACACGGCGTAAAAAGATATTTCCAGCATAACAGAGCATTGCGATTGCCGCGGTCGTTTGCGTGTGCTTCCGTTCGTCGCGCGCGTTCCGCGCATACGAAAAGGGCCGTGCGATTGCTCGCACAGCCCTTGTTTTCCGCCGTTTTTCGGCTTGTTCAGCGTTTTCCGCGATTACGCGGATTGCGGTTGCGACTTCGCCGTCAGCCTATCGGGTGGCAGCCACCCGTATCGCTGTCGGCATGAACGCCGCACACCGTACGTTGCCGTACGATGCCGCGCATCCGGCTTTACCACAGACCGAACGGATCGAACAGGCCACCGCCGTCGCCGTTGTTGCCGTTACCGCCATTCTGGCCGTTCTGGCTGCCGCCATTCTGGCCGTTGCCGTTATCGTCGTTGCCGTTGTTCTGCTGACGCTGTTCCTGCTTGTTGGAGGAGTTCGTCTTGGTCTCTTCCTGGTCGAGCGTCACTTCGAGATCCATGGTGTTGCCGCCGCGCACAACGGTCAGCTTCACCTTGTCTCCCATGGCGGAGGCGCGCACGTAACCGAGCAGCGAGTAGTTGTTGTTCACTGCCTTTCCGTTGAACGCCACGATGGAGTCGCCGGCCTTCACCCCGGCCTTGGACGCCGGGCCACCGTCGGTCACGGCCTGCACCTGGGCGCAGCCGCGGGTCACACCGTCCGCTTCCACCGAGGAGCTCTTGATGGTGATGCCAAGCACCACATGCTTCACGGAACCGTTGTCGATGATCTCGTTGGTCACGCGCTTGACGAGGTTCGACGGAATGGCGAAGCCGATGCCGATGGAACCTGCCGTGCCGGACGAGCTTGCGGTGGAGGCGATGGACGAGTTGATGCCGATCACCTGGCCGGCCGCATTAAAGGTCGGGCCGCCGGAGTTGCCCGGGTTGATGGCCGCGTCGATCTGCACGGCGTTGGTGACGATGGCGTTGTTGTCGTCATCGGTCACGGTCACCGGGCGGTTGAGCGCGGACACGATGCCGGTGGTGGCGGTGTCGTCGTAGCCGAGCGGATTGCCGATCGCCATGACGGCCTCGCCGACGGCGAGATTGTCGGAATCGGCGAATTCCGCGACTTTCAGATCGCTCGGCGGATTGTCGAGCTTGATCACGGCCAAATCGGTGGTGGTGTCGGTGCCGACCACCTTCGCGGAATAGACGGCGCCGCTGGCGAGCGTCACCTGAATCTGCTGCGCGCCGGAAATCACGTGGTTATTGGTGGCGATATAGCCCTTGTCGCTGATCACCACGCCGGAGCCCTTGGCTTCGCCGTCGCTGGTCGCCACGTCGATGGCCACCACGGAATCGGACACTTCCTTGGCCACCGCGGTCCAATCGACCGCCGTACCGGACTTCGCCTTGGCGGAACCGGAACCGGACGTGTTGGACTTGACATCGGACAGCGAGCTGGAGGTCGGCACATGCACCCAACCGTTGGTGATCGCGGTGAAGCCGACGCCGAGGCACAGCGCGCCGGACACCAGTGCGGCCACAACGGCGGTGACCACATGGCTGGTCATGCCGGACTTCTGCTTGGTGACGACCGGCGTCTGGTTCGGCTGGTTCGGGAAGCCCTGCCCCGGAGCGCCGAACGGATTGCGGTTGCCCGGTCCCGCAGGGGGCATGTTCGCGCCGTACTGCGGCTGCTGCTGATTGTTCTGCTGCGCGCCGTTCTGCGCGGACGAGCCGCCAAACGGATTGCCGGACGGATTGCCATTGTTCCGCTGATTGCCGGTCGTATACGGGTTGCCGAAAGCGCCGAAGAACGACGGACGGTTGTCCTGCGGCTGGCCCTGCTGCTGCGCGCCGTACTGCGGTTGCTGGACGGTCTGGCCGCTGGCATCGCCAGCCGGCGGCGTCGGCACCGGACCGTACGCGCCGTATTCGGGCGCCGGACGGTACTGTTCGGTCGGCGCATCCTGCGTCGCGTTGTTGATCACCGTGCGTTCACCGGCAGCGGAAGCATAATCCGGCGTATCGTCAGCGGTATTGCCTGCCGTGCCATCCGCCGCGTCCACGGTAGGAAGGGCGGTGGTGGGC
>ERZ1504597.333-NODE-333-length-14581-cov-4.591353_pt1 | contig 14581 bp, 10 predicted proteins | sample MGYA00571819_ERZ1504597 | MGnify/ENA primary metagenome ERZ1504597 (study PRJEB39906, sample SAMEA3182061) | gut metagenome | biome: human; feature: gut; material: Stool; isolation source: human stools | place: Canada | collected 2013-01-14 ... | reverse complement strand
AAACGCCGCCGATGACGAGAAGGTGGAGAAGGAGAAGGACGACGAGCCAGCGCACGACGGTGCTGCTGGGCGCATCGTCTTCAAATTCGGAGACGCGGGCGCGGTATTTGCTGAGTTTGGCCCGGAGTACGGTGCCCATTTTGCGTTTCGGACGGGTGCGTCCGGTCGGATTGTGATCAGGTGTCTTGGTCGTTTTCATGATGGTCGTTTTCTGGTGAATTGTCAGGAAAGAGGGGAGAGGGCGTTCACCGCGTCCCGGAAGGCCTGGCCGCGCTGGACATACCCGGTGAACATGTCAAAAGAAGAAGTGCCGGGGGAGAATAGGACGGTGTCTCCCGGCCGGGCGAGAGAGCGGGCCTTTGCCACGCAGGCCTCTACATCTGCGGCTTTTTCCGTGGGGACTGCGGGGGAAAAAGCATGCTGGAGCTGGTCCGCAATCTGGCCGAATACCACGCAGGCGCGCACTTTTTCTTTCAGCATGGGCTGCAGGGGCACGTAATCCAGTCCCTTGTCCTTGCCTCCGGCAATCAGGATGACGGGGGAATGCTGTGATTTCAGAGCCGCTTCCAGCGCATGCAGATTCGTGGCTTTGGAATCGTTCAGCCACAGCACGCCGTCCAGTGTACGGACGGTTTCGCAGCGGTGGCCGGGGGGCGTGAACTCCTTCAATACATCTGCGGCTGTTTTTGCAGGAATGCCCAGGTGGCGGCATGCCAGGACGGCGGCCATGGCGTTTTCCGCATTATGGCGCTGGTTCAGGGCGGTCCCTTCCAGGTTCAGCAGGGGGGTGCCCCCCTCCATGATCAACGGTTCGCGGTAATAAAGGTCAGCCGCCGGATCTTCCGGACTAAAGGTGAGCACGGAGGCTTTCAACTGTGGAAGCCGTTCTCCGGAGCGAACGACGGCCAGGTCTTGTTGCGTCTGGTTGTCGAAGATATGTAGTTTGGCGCGGTGGTAATCCTCCACGGATTTGTAGCGGTCCATGTGGTCCGGCGCAAAATTGAGCCATACGGCCACATCCGGATGAAAGTCGCGGATGGTTTCCAGCTGGAAGGAGCTGACCTCCAGCGCCAGCACGTCCGGCACGGAATCCCGGAGCAGGATTTCCGCCATCGGCACGCCGTAATTGCCGCAGGCAACGGCGGTCTTTCCGGCGCGCAGCAAAATCTTTTCCACCAGGGATGTGGTGGTGGTTTTGCCGTTGGTTCCGGTGATGGCGATGATGCGGCCATGGTAAAAGCGGCATGCCAGCTCCATTTCACCGATGGTTTCCACGCCTTCCCGTCCAAAGGATTTGACAAAGGGGCTGTCCGTCTCAATGCCGGGGGAGATGACCACCAGATCCGCGTGGAAGGCGCGCCCGTCTTCTTCCGTGGCGGCGGTATGCAGGGGAATGTCTTCCGGCCATCCGCCAATGGAGGCGGAAGCGTCAAACACGCATACCCGTGCGCCATGCTTCATGGCGAGGCGCGCCGCGGCGCGTCCGCTTCTTCCCGCTCCCAGAACGGCGATGTTAAGGTTATTGAGCTGCATGTTCGTGGTTTGTCAGGCGGTGGTTATCAGGAAAAGGCCCAGGAAAGCCAGCAGGAGGCTGATCATCCAGAAGCGGGCAATCACCTGCGTTTCCTTCCAGCCTTTGAGTTCGAAATGGTGGTGGATGGGGGCCATGGCGAAGATGCGTTTGCCGTGGCGCAGCTTGTAGCTGCCCACCTGCAGGACGACGGACACGGCTTCCATGACGAAGACGCCCCCGATGACGATAAAGAGAAGCTCCTGCGCCGTGCAGACGGCAGCCATGCCGAACGCGCCGCCCAGGGCCAGGGAACCGGTGTCTCCCATAAATACCCTGGCCGGGTAGCAGTTGTGCCACAGGAAGCCCAGGCAGGCCCCAACCAGGGCCATCATGAAGACGCTGATTTCTCCCGCGCCGGGGTGGAAGGGAATATCCAGGGAATCAGCCGTCAGCCAGCTTCCGCAAAGGACGGCAATGATGGCGTAAGTGATGCCCGTGGCGACAGAGCAGCCGGAGGCAAGGCCGTCCAGGCCGTCCGTCAGGTTCACCGCATTGGAGGCGGACATGACCACCACGACGCCGAAAGGAATGTAAACGAACCATGGCAGGTTCACCTGGCCATAGAACGGAATGAACAGGGAGGATATGTAGTCGTGAAGTTCCACGCGGGGACTGCCTTCCGGGTACAGGTACAGGAAGGTGACGCCGGCCAGGCCGGCCAGGAACTGGACGAGGAGTTTTTTACGTGCGGAAATGCCGTCCGAGGTTTTTTTCGCCACCTTCAGGTAATCGTCCCGGAATCCCAGCAGGCCCAGCGCCAGGGTGACGATCAGGCAGGAAATGATAAAGGGATTGCCCATTCTGGCGCACAACAGGGTAGCCGCCGTCATGGAACCCACGATCAGCACGCCGCCCATGGTGGGCGTTCCCGCCTTGGCTCCGTGGAGTTCCGCCAGCTTGTGCACTTCCTCCGCCGTCCTGATGGGCTGGCCGATTTTCAGGGAAATCAGCTCCCGGATGACCCGCGGGGCGAAGATCATCGTCAGGGCAAAGGAAACCAGGCAGGCCAGGAGGGCTCTCCCTGCCGGTCCTGCAAATGCCCCTGAGGGGCTGAACTGTTCAATGAGGGAATGCATACAATTTACTGTGGCGGAAAGGTAAGGTTCATGACTTGCTCCATCCGGGCAAGACGGCTGCCTTTGAAGAGGACGATGTCTCCCGGCGCCGTATGGCTGCGGAGCCATTCGGCCGCTTCTTCCGCGGAGCTGAAGTTCAGGCGTTGAGTGAATGAATTGGGAGAAATAGCGTCCGTAATCCGGGCGGCGTCCGTTCCCACGCTGACGACGCAGTCAAGACGGAGTTCTTCCGCCGTGCGGCCCACCAGAACATGCCCTTCCTCGGAAAACACGCCCAGTTCCCCCATTCTGCCCAGCACCGCAAAGCGTCTGCCGGCGCAGGAAAGCTCTGCTAAGGTGCGCAGGGCGGCCTGCATGGAATCCGGGTTGGCGTTGTAGGTGTCATCCACTACCAGAATGCCGTTGATCCGGGAGCAGTGAAGCCTTCCGCCCGTAAGCCGCGCCTGGGTGAGACCGGAGGCGATTTGCTCTTTCGCAAGACCTGCCACCCAGCCGGCGGCGGCGGCCAGAAGCGCGTTGGTTACCATGTGCCGGCCGTGGACGGGCAATTCCACCTCTTCCCGGCAGAAATCCGGGATGGAAAGGATGAAGCGTGTTCCGTTCTCGGTAGAGACGGGATTTTCCGCGCGAACGGTTCCGGCGCCAATGCCGCAGTCAATACAGGCGGCGCGGGTGGATTGACGGATCATATCCGCATAATCGCAGTCCGCCGGAAAAATCATGAAGCCGTCTTCCGGCAGGCAGTGTGCCAACGTGCATTTTTCCCGGGCGATGTTTTCCCGGGAGCCCAGGTATTCCATATGGGAGGTGCCGATGCTGGTGATGATGCCGATTTTCGGGCGCGTCATTTCACACAGGGGAGCCAGTTCCCCGGAGTGGTTCATGCCCATTTCCCATACGGCGGCTTCGTCGGACGGGGCGGCTCGGAGGATGCTGAGGGGGACGCCGATGTGGTTGTTCAGGTTGCCCTGCGTGGCGATGGTGCGGAGCCCCTGTGAAAGAACGGAGGCCGTCAGATCCTTGGTAGAGGTTTTTCCGTTGGAGCCGGTCAGGCCGATGACGGTGAGGGTAAGCTCTGAACGCCACCAGGCGGCCAGCCTCTGAAGGGCTTCCAGCGTGTCCTCCACCAGAATGACGGCGCAGGAGGGATCCATGCCTTCCTCCACACGGCTGACGACGACGGCGGCCGCGGTACGGGATGCCTCCGGGGCAAACAGGTTGCCGTCAAATTTTTCTCCCCCCAGCGCGAAGAAAACGGCATGGGGCGGCAAATGGCGGCTGTCCGTGCACACGCCGCCGGAAGCGACCCTGTCAAAGGGGCCGCTGACCAGTTTTCCGCCGATGATGTTGCAGATGCCGTGCGCCGTGAGGGAAATCATGAAAGAAAGATGGAATAACGTGTTATGCCTGGGGGAATTCTTCCCGTTCCTTGATGAACATGTTGCGGCGCACTTCCTTGGCGTCGCTGAAATCAATGCGGCCGGTGGAAAGTTCCTGGTAATTTTCATGGCCCTTGCCCGCAATGAGGACGATGTCCCCCAGACGGGCCTGGTCGATGGCCGTGGCAATGGCTCTGGCCCGGTCCGGAATGATGGCGTATCTGCCTTCCGGCATTCCCGCCGCAATCTGGCTGATGATGGAGAGGGGTTCCTCGCTTCTGGGATTGTCGGAGGTGACGATGCAGGCGTCTGACAGGCGTGCGGCTGTGGCTCCCATCAGGGGACGTTTTCCCCTGTCCCGGTCCCCGCCGCAGCCGAACACGGTAATCAGGCGGCGGGAGCACAGTTCCTTGAGCGTCTTGCAGACGTTTTCCAGGGCGTCCGGCGTGTGGGCATAGTCAATGAAGATCTGGGCTCCTCCGGGGTGGGTGAATAGTTCCAGCCTGCCGGGGACCTGCGGAATATTCTGAAGGTTCGCAATGGCGTCCCGCACGGGGATGCCGGCGCAAATGACGGCGGCCAGCGCGGCCAGGCTGTTGTACATGTTGAACTTGCCGATCAGGGGGACACGGACCAGGTAGCTTTTCCCCTTGTATTCCAATTCGTACTCGCTGCCTTTGGCGGTGGCGTGGTGCACCAGCATGCGGAAATCCGCCCCCAGGGCGGACCCGTAGGTCTTTACGGTCATGCGGCCGGAGAACATTTCCGCCAGCCGGCGGCCGTAAGCGTCGTCGATGTTGATGACGGCCACGGGTTTTCGCCGGGATCTGGTGTCCTGCGCCATCTGTTCGAACAATTTCGCCTTGGCCTGGAAATAATTCTCCATAGTGTGGTGGTAGTCCAAGTGGTCCTGGGTCAGATTGGTGAAAATGCCCACGTTGAAATTGATGCCGGCCACGCGTTCCTGGTCCAGCGCGTGGGAAGAGACCTCCATGGAGACGCCGCGGCAGCCGTTTTCATACATTTCCTTCAGCAGGTGTTCCAGTTCCAGCGGTCCGGGCGTGGTATGGGTGGAAGGAGTGATTTCCTCTCCGTTGTCATAGGCGATGGTGCCGATCAATCCGGCGCGCAGCCAGGACTGCTTGAGCAGGGAATGGGCGATGTAGGCCGTCGTAGTTTTTCCGTTCGTCCCCGTCACGCCGATCATGGTCATATGGCGGGAAGGGCGTCCGTTCCAGGCCGCGCCCATCAGGCTGACGGCCAGGCGGGAATCGTTCACCTCCACCCAGCTGACTCCGGCCTCCCTGGCTTCCTGCGTGCAGGGCATTTCCGCGACGACGGCGCATGCTCCGCGGCGAATGGCCTCCGGGATGAATTCATGGCCATCCGCCCGGGTCCCCTTCAGGGCAATGTAGCAGGAACCGGGCAGAATGCGCCGGCTGTCGCACTCCAGATGTGAAATTTTCACCTGGGGGGAGCCGGTGAGCGTATGGGAGGGAAGGTCTTTGAGTAAGGTAAGTAGCTTCATGACGGGATTATCTGCGCGGCGGTTTGGATGGGGTGGAAGAGGCCTGGGCACGGGAGGCTTTTTTATTTGCCTCCGCGGAAGGGGCATTCTTGGGGATGTTCATGGCGGCCGCCAGACGGGTGGCCAGCTTCTGGAAAACCGGGGCGCATACGGTTCCGCCTCCGGGATGGCAATGCTTGGAAGTGGGGTCGTCAATGACGACAAGGCAGACGAAGGCCGGGTCCTCCACCGGGAGCATTCCTACAAAGGAGACGGTGTAGCGGTTTTCAAAATAGCCGCCTGTAGGCTTCACCTTGTGGGCGGTTCCGGTTTTGCCTCCCACGTTATAGCCTTCAATCCGAGCTCTTTTGGCGGTCCCGTCCAGATCCGTAACGTGGAACAGGGCGTTCCGAAGGTCCCGGGCCGTCTTGACGCTCATGACCCGGCATACCTCCACGGGGGGGGAAGGCTGGAAGTTCTTGTCATCCACATAAATGCCGTCAACCAGCCGGGGGCGCATGCGCACGCCGTCATTGGCTATGGCGGCATAAGCCATGGCGACCTGCAGGGGGGACACCATCAGGGAGTAGCCGAAGCTGATGCGGGAAAAGTTGACAAAATTGCTGCCGTCCTGGCATTGGCTGTTGGTTTCCCCCGGCAGGTCGATACCCGTTTTGGAGGAAAATCCGTACAGGTCAAAGTATTTTTTATACGTGGGCCAGCCCGATTTCAGCGCAATACGGAAGGCTCCCGGGTTGCTGGATTTTTTCAGCACGCCCGCTACGGTCAGACCGCCATAGGAACGGGGGGCATCCGTGACGGGGCGGGAACCGGGCACCGGATAGGGGGTGCAGTTGATCATGGTGTCGAACGTGGCCTTTCCGCTGTCCACGGCGGATGTGACGGAAACTATTTTAAAGGTGGAGCCGGGTTCGTACAGGGACTGCACGGCGAAATGGTAGGCGCCTTCCTGAAGGCCCTCGCGCGTATTTAAATTATAGTGGGGTCGGCTGGCCATCGCCAGAATGCTGCCGGTCTTGGGTTCCACCACAATAATGCAGCCGCGGGGTTTGTGGGTCTGGTCCGTGTAAAAAGAGATGGCGGCGTCCAGCTCCTCCTCCACGATCGTCTGGTATTCCATGTTTACCGTCAGGCGAACGTTCAGCCCGTCCACGGCATCCTTGAAGCGGGAATCCGCGGAGGGAATGATGCGCCCGCGGCTGTCTTTCCGGTATTCCCTGATGCCGTTGTGGCCCAGCAGCTGGTCGTCCAGCTGCTTTTCAAGGCCGGAAAGGGCTACGGGCCGGGGGCCGCTGTCCTTCGTCTGGGCGATGTAGCCCAGAATATGCACCATGCATTCCGGCACGGAATAGACGCGTTTGGAGGAGGTCTCAAAACGGAACCCCTGGACGCGGGCGTTCTGGATAGCCTGCCGCAGCAGTTCCGCTTTTTCCTCGGACAGGTTTTTGGCAATGACGATGCGCTTTTTGGGAATCGCCCCGTCTTTTTCCACCGTGTTGATGATGTCCTGCACGCTCATGTCCGGCAGGAAAGGGGCAATCACTTTGGCGGCGTATTCCAGGTGCGCCTGCACGTATTCTTTCACCATCTCCGGCTCATAAAGCTCTTCCAGCTTTTTTCTGGCCATATCCACCCCTTCCGGTCCGTCTTCAGGCTCTTCCAGCAGGATTTTCGCCAGATTATGTTCCTTGCTGCCGTCCTTTTTGCTGGCGGCCTGGCCCAGAATCTTGCTGCGGAAGCCGGAAACGAGCTTTTCCTTTTCCTTATCCGTTGCGGCTTTCTCCCAGAACGGGGAATGGACGGCCTTGGAATAGGCCAGAGCCCAGCTGATGGTCTTGGGGTCGTTCAGATGATAGCCGTCCGCAATCAGCTCGGAGCTCTGCATGTTGCTGGTGAGGATTTCCTCATTGGCGTCCATGATGCGGCCGCGCTGGGGCAAAAGAACCTCCCGTTCAATAATGCCGCCGCTGGAAACGCCGCTCGTTTTCCGGGGGGAAACCAGCTGGAGATTGACCAGCGACAACATCAGCCAGATGACCGCCGCGCCCGCCAGGCCGCACAGGACGAGGCTTCTTCTGGCAAATCTGGACTTCGTGATCGTGATCATGAACGGCTCAACGCAGTTAATGGCCTGCCGCAGCGATGCGGGAGGCGTTTTCGGAAGAAATGTATTCTACGGCTGAGGGCTCGATAGGCTGCAGGTTGGACTTGTCCTGGGCCAGCCTGTCGCGGATGGCCCAGCGGCTGGTCAGGGAGGAAGTCTTGGAACGGTAATATTCCTTTGTAAGTTCGCAGGAGGCGATCTCTTCGTTCATTTGCTTGATGTCGCGCGCGACCTGGATCTGGTCGTTTTTCAGCACGGCATAAGTGATGCCCGCTCCGCAGGTGAGGGCGGCGAAGGCAATGAGCCACATGATCATGCTCACGCTGATCTGGTGGCCGGTGAAACGCTGTTTGAATCTTTTCATGGCGGTGGCGGAAGAGAGATGGTCAGATGATTTTTTCCACGCCGCGCAACTTGGCGCTGCGGGAACGGGGGTTGGTTGAAAGTTCTTCTTCTCCCGCAGTGACGGGTTTGCGGGAAAGCGGGCGGAAGCAGTAATCCGGGTTGGGACGGGGTGCCGGCCATTCCGGGCGGTCTATTTCCGGACGGCTCCGGAGGTCGAAGAACTGCTTGACCCTGCGGTCTTCCAGGCTGTGGAAGGTGATGACGGCCATGCGCCCCCCCTGCCCGAGCAGACGCACGGAGGAATCCAGCAGAGCGTCCAGGGCATCCAGCTCGCCGTTGACCGCTATTCTCAGGGCCTGGAACGTGCGGGTGCCGGGGTGTTGCCTTCCTTTGCGCGGCAGGACGGATTCCACGATGCGGGCAAGCTGTGCGGTCGTGGTGATGGGTGCCTGGGCACGGGCTTTCACCATGGCGCGGGCAATGGCGCGGGAAGCGCGTTCCTCGCCGAATTGCCAGAGGATATTTGCGATTTCTTCTTCCGGGGCCTCATTCACCAGGTTCCGGGCAGAGAGAGCGGCGCGGGTATCCATCCGCATGTCCAGAGGGCCGTCTTCCCTAAAGGAAAAGCCGCGGGAGGCGGTGTCAAGCTGGTGGGAGGAAACGCCCAGGTCCGCCAGCAGCCCGTCCACCCGGGAAACCCCCTGCTGGGAAAGAATGCTTTCCACGTCTTGGAAGTTGCCGGCGAGGACTTTGAAACGGGAACCGAAGCGCGCCAGCCTGAGCATGGCGGCGCGGCGGGCGTCCGCATCGCGGTCAATGCCCCAGACGGTGGCGCCCTGTTCCAGCAGAAGTTCCGTATGGCCGCCGCCGCCAAGCGTGCAGTCCACGATGAATTTGCCGGGGCCCGCTTTCAGCATGTCCACCGTCTCATGCAGCAGCACGGTAATGTGCCGGAAGCCGTTTCCGGAGTCTGCCCCGTCCGCTTCCGCATCAACGGCGGCAGCGGCGTCATCCCCCAGTTCGGAAATCAGGGCGTCTACCCTGGCCGCGGCTTCCCGGGCTTTCAGGGCTTCCGTGTGGTACGCGTCTTCCCAGTTCATGGAGGGGGCCAGCGCCTTCCAGGAGCAGACCAGTTCATCCACTCCTTTTTCCTCCGTCAGCTCCGCAATCACATGCACATGGTTGCGGCAGACGCTCCACGCCAGCACGCGGCAGGATGTTTCTTCCGCGAGCCCGTTTGCCAGGGCCTGCACCTCCTCCGTGCGGACGTGCGTACCCGCGCCCGCGCGTAAAGAAAGCTCAATATGGTCGTCAAAAGCCCGGTTCAGGCCGGAAGACAATGCGCCCAGCTTGCCATAGGCGCCCTTTTGCCCGGCCAGGGACATCTCCGTCATGAGGCGTGCCTTTTCCTGCTGCCAGGCAACCATATCCTGCGCCGGAAGGGCATCGTGCCCCCAGAAAACGATGGAATAAGCCGTGAGTTCCGCATGCAGCCCGGTTCTGGCGCCGACGCCCAGGCCGGAAGCAAGCCAGCCCGGGCGCAATGCAAGCGTTGCGCAGGGGCGTGCCTGGGGATTGGGCGGAATGGAAGAGTCTGGGGGCATGAAGGAAAGCTAGAGAATGCCGTAGGATTGGTTGATGTCGGAGATGCTGGCGTTTTCACGCCGGGAAACTTCTTCGTAGAGAGAGGGTTCCCACAATTCGAAATATCCTCTCCGTGCGGCGAGCCGGACGGAGGAACTGAGCTGTGCGTGTTCGCACATTTGTTTGGGTATCAGCAGCTTGCCTTGGGCGTTGATGACAGCCTCCACACAGTTGGCATATAATTTGCCGATGAAAAGGTCGATTTGCGCTTCCGTGTAGCCGGGCGTTGTTTCTATCTTGTCAATGAGTTGCTGGAATTTTTCCCGCGTATAGGCTTTGACGGTCGGCAAATCAAGACGCCGGCCGGATAACAGGAGCAGGGCGCAACCTTCGGAGGGCCTCCATTCGGCCGGAATGGCAATCCGGTTTTTGGGGTCCAGCTTGTGCGTGTATGCACCAAAAAGGTTGTCTGATACACTGCTCATCGCATGCAAGTACACTACGTAGTGACTTCAATACACTTTAATGCACCTGAAATGTCAACCCCGTACTGGAAAAAAGTATTTTTTCATGTGCCCATGTCATAAAAAAAGCATGGATACGTTCTTGCTCCCTTCCGGGGGCGGTATTATATTCCGCGCATGATGCAGTTTTGCGTGTTGGGCAGCGGCAGCGGGGGAAATGCCACCATTGTCAGGGCGGGGGAAACCGTCCTGCTGGTGGATGCCGGGTTCAGCGCCGCCAGGCTGCGGGATAAGATGAAGTCCGCCGGAGTGGAGCCGGATGAGCTGGACGCCATTCTGCTTACCCACGAACACGCGGACCACATGAAAGGCGTGCACCAGTTCACCAGAAAGCATGCCGTGCGTGTTTACGCCACACGCCATACGGCCATGTGCGTCCAGGAAAAAGCGCCGGAGGCTCCCTGGGCCTATTTTGAAAAGGGGCAGTCTTTCAGAATAGGGGATATCGTCATTACTCCCTTCCCCACTTACCATGACGCCGTGGACCCGGTGGGATTCAAATTTGAAACGGAGCGGTCCAGCCTGGGTTTCATTTCCGATACGGGGCAGGCTCCCGGCTGCATAGCGGAATACCTTGCCATGGTGGACAGCCTGGTGGTGGAATCAAACTATGATCCGGACATGCTGGCGGCCACTCCCAGGAGACCTTGGCCGCTGAAGCAGCGCATCGCCTCTGCGCACGGGCATCTGTCCAATGAGCAGGCGTGCGACCTGCTGAGGCGGATTGCCCATGGAGCCCTGAAAAACGTGGTGCTGGCCCACCTGAGCGCAGAAAGCAATTCTCCGGCATTGGCAGAAAGCCTGATGCGTGATACCCTGCATGACATGGGGCTGGCTTCCACCTCCCTGTTCTGCGCCAGCCAGGAATCCTGCCTGCCGTGGATACGGGTCTGCTGAATACGCCTCTTTTCCTGTTCCTCCCGCCATGTTCCTCTCCACCTGTGAAATCATGAGCACGATCATTGGAGCCCTGGCGGGTTCCATCGCTTCCTCGCGGGTGAAGATGGACCTGTTCGGCGTGATTGTCTGCGGCACCTTGGCCGCTCTGGGCGGAGGAACCGTGCGCGACATCCTGCTGGACATACCGGTGTACTGGACGCTCCCCACCGGGGAAATTTTTGTTCTGGCCTCCGTCGTCACCAGCCTGGCAACCTTTTATGTGGCCCAGAAATATCCGCCTCCCATGGGCACTATCCGCGTGGCGGATGCCATCGTTCTGGCTCTTTTCGGCATGATTGGCACGGAAAAATCCTATCTCCACGGCTATACGCCTACTGTTTCCGTGATGATGGGCATTTGTACCGGCGTGGCGGGAGGCCTGCTGCGCGACGTGCTTACCGGCAACGTTCCCTACGTGTTCCGTCCCGGGGAACTGTATGCCACCGCGGCCCTGCTGGGCGGCGTGGCGTACGCCATGCTTTACTATGCCGGAATTGATTCTTCCACCTGCTTCGTGGCTGGTTTCATAGTCACGCTTTCCGTGCGTTTGGCGGCCATCCGCTGGAACTGGAACCTGCCTTCCTACATTCCGTTATTCACCTCGGATGCGGAGCCGGAAGCCCTGGAGGAAGAGGAAAAGGAAATGTTTTCCGGGAAGCCCGGCGCGCGGTAATGCGCTCTACTTGTGGAAGCACCCTTCTATGCAATAAACGGAAAGCTTCTCCACTGACCCGTCCCGTTCACAGCAGGAGCGCATGTTGCAATGCGGGCACAGCTCCCGCACATTTGTTACGTCCAGGGTTCCCCGTTTTTCATGAAGGGAATAAAGGTATTTCAGGTATTTCCCTTCCGCGATACGGTGGTGGTTATCCTTTTCCTTTAATCCCTTCCATTCGTAAAGCCGTTTTCCCCCCTTGGAAGAATTGCAGGACTTGCATACTCTGACGACGTTGTCCGTAGTATCTTCTCCCCCGCAGTTGCGCGGCAGGATATGCTCCGTGGTCAAATCCTTTTTCCCGCCGCAATAAATACATTCCCCGGGATGTTCCATTTCCCTGATCCATTCGCGTACGGAGGAAGACCAATGTATGGTTCCTGCGCAAAGCTCTTTCCATTTGCTCATAATCATGCCGTAATGAGCCTTCCCAAAACCGGAAGATGAGGCAATGATTTTGGCATATTGGTAATAAATGATCTGGCGGACGGATTTGACGGCGGGAGGAGGCATGATAAAAAGATAAGAGCTGTTTGTTGAATGGTTATGTCCGGATTTTCCGGAGCTTTATTTCCCCAGGCAGCATATTTACATCACTGATTATTGGCGACAATTCATTTTAATCGGTACAACCTTTGTTTTGACAAATACACAGAGTGTAGGGATAAATGCAAACTGTTGTGTTTCATATTTTTGCATATACGTGTTGTGCCGCTTTCTTTCAGCCTTTTTGTGGAATGTTCACTATCAGATTCAATGTGTTGAATGATAAGGCATTTCCTCATGGATGTTACAGAACACTTGTTGAATACAAATATAAAGTTTTGGAATTTTTATATCCCCAAAAGCGTTTAATAGTAGAAAAATCGGTCATAAGCCCAGAAAATTTTTGTCGGTATACACTTGATCCGCTTGAAAAAGTGTTATGTAATGGGTAGTATTCGTTGGGAAAATTTAACATGTTCCAACTATTCGTTTGAAAAAGACCTGTCATTGGTGTGGAATTCATCAAAAGCGGGCTTTTTGTTATATTGAATCACATTAAATTACTTGAACAAACAAATGCTTCGTGAAAGAACATCGTAATCAGCAATTTTTTGGGTCCATAAACGACAACTTTGCATACCCGCTTTTAGTTTTTTATATTCTTCACACGAATGTAGTACTGTCGCACAAAGTGCTGAATATTCGCTCTCAGGCAAACATTGGCGAATAATATTAGTAACAGCTCCAATCAACTTGTTTTTTTTAGAAACTGTGGGCTGATTTTGATACGAATCAAGCTTCGTTAATTGTTCTTCTAGTGCTTCCTGTAGAGCATTGCCTATTTCAAATCTTGTATCCACCAACTTTCGTTCACAATCATTTAGGTCCAATACAGAAATAGTATTTTCTCCTTTAGTATCTTTCGCCTTGTATCTAAAATATTGGAAATATAGATGATTACTAGGATTATCTATAAATGGATTAACAATGGGAACAGCCACTACATCATGTGTTAATTTATGCCCATTACAGTGCTTGCAGGATGGGAGTAAATTGTTCCAATCCATAACTTTGTCTGGATATTGATTTTTATCGTGAAAGTGTTCTACTTCCATATAGTTACTCTCTTTTGTCAGTAAGCATTCACAATAAGCGCATTTACCATTGCTTAAATCCATCAAACTTTCCTTAAGCCAATCTATATTCCAAACACTTTTTCTTGATGCTTTATATTGGTTTGTTTTTTGCGCAACAAATGCAGATGTCAATTTTACAGGTGGATGTTTTCTGATTAGCTTAATCATGCTTTACTTATTTTAGCAAGTTGAAAACTAAGTAACTTCCTTTGAGGATTATGTGGGTGAAGAAGTTTGTCTAGTTCAGAAAATATGTATGTAGCCTTTTCTTCATTTTCTTCGTCAATAGCATTGCCAAATTTATCCATCAGCTTACGATATGATTCTGAGCGCATAGTCTTCATTCCCATTACATCGTAAAGAATTTCTTCCACAGTCCACCCCTTAAAACCATATTGGTTTGTTTGTAGGTCAACACGCAATGTCACATTATTGTCTTCATCCAAATGGAGTGCTACTATCTGGTTGGGGTCGGCAGTTTGAATAACATGTGGACTATGTGTAGTTAGAATGAATTGAGCGTTAGGAAAAGTACTTTTGAGAATAGATGTGATTTTTTCCTGCCATTCTGGATGAAGATGTATCTCGATTTCATCAATTAAAATAATCCCATCAAAATCCTCAGCCCTAAGATTATGTTCTTTAAAACGAAATTCAATTTCTTTGATAGTGCTAAAAAGTAGATAAATAATAGATTTAAAGCCAGATGATAAATATTCAAAATATATTTCTCCTTGTGGAGTGTGAACCATTATATCATTAGTGGCTCCCATTACTCTTGAGAAATGATATTGGTCATTAATGATAGAAAAACATTTTTTAGCAAGATGAAAATTTGAGATTTGTTCTTCTGATAATGTCCCTTTGTGTGCTGAATATAAATATCGGTTAACAAACCATCCTTTTACACCGTCAAATGTTACGCCAGATATAACTTCATTCCATAAATCGTATTGGCTTCTATTTTGATCACTAGGAATTGCATCCAATTTTGAATACCTAAAATTTCGACTAACTTTGATTGATATAACTTTTGAAGCCATGTCTGTGAATGAATTCGTATGTTCAGATTCATTTGGATCAAATTTTCTAACCTCAATAGAATTTTCTTTTATAGATCCATCTACTTCTACTTTTGCGTGGATAGAGCCGGTCTCACTTGTCACATTCCTTTTTACTGATGGTCTACCAC
>ERZ1504597.300-NODE-300-length-16046-cov-2.980239_pt1 | contig 16046 bp, 12 predicted proteins | sample MGYA00571819_ERZ1504597 | MGnify/ENA primary metagenome ERZ1504597 (study PRJEB39906, sample SAMEA3182061) | gut metagenome | biome: human; feature: gut; material: Stool; isolation source: human stools | place: Canada | collected 2013-01-14 ... | reverse complement strand
AGCCGTCGCTGCAATAGGTGAAGGTCTGGGCGGGGATCGAGGTGGGATAGTTCAGGTAGGACATGGTCAAAGTGCCGTCGGCCTGGATATCCACCTGATACTGGGCGGAGGTGGAGCCGTAGTACCCGGCGTTTTCCAGCTGTTCCGCGGGCATGGCGGCGGACTCCGCCGCGGGCAGGGCCTTTACAGTCTGGTCCACGGTGACGCCCTCCTCCGCCAGAGCGGCGATGAGGATCTGATTGGCGGCCAGCTGGTCATAGGTGGACACGCCGCCGGAGCTGACCACAGCCGCGGCCATGTCATACTCAGGCAGGACCACCAGGCCGGCGTGGTAGTACAGGGTGTCACCGCCTTTCACCAGGGCCTGGATGTCGCTTTGGCAGAAGGGATACCACTCCATGTTGTCCCAGCCCAGGCCGTAGGCCAGGGAGTCCGGCTCTCCGCTTTCGGGCCACAGGCCCCGGCCGTACTCCGGATAGGCCATGGCGTCCAGAGAGGACTGGCGCAGCAGCTCCGTGCCTGTCAGGGCACCGCCGAAGGACGCCAGATCGGAAGCCGTGGCATAGATGCCTCCGGCACCGATGGCGTTCAGGGCATCCTGGGGCAGGGCGCGGGGGTCGGTGCCCCGGTAGATGGGGGCCAAATCGTTGGCGTCAAAGTCCCCGCCGGGAGCAAAGGTGCGGTCCAGGTCCAGAGGGGCCAGGATATGTTCGTCCACATAGTCCATGAAGTCCATGTCAGTGATGGCCTCCACCACCAGCTCCGCCAGGGAGAAGCCGTCGTTGCAGTAGACGCTGAAGGCGCCGGGGTCCGCCGCCAGCCGCTGGGTGGAGAGCTTCTCCAGCAGGGTGTCATGGGCGCGTGTGCTGGCCTCGCCGAACAGCATGGCGTCAGAGAGGCCGGTGCCCAGGATGCCGGAGGAGTGGTTCAGCAGCATCCGAACGGTGATGTCCTTGTAACGCTCGTCCGCCATTTTGAAGTCCGGCAGATACTGGGTCACCGGGGCGTCCAGAGAGACCTTGCCGTCCTCCGCCAGCTGCATCACCGCCACGGTGGTGTAGATCTTGCTGACGGATCCGATGCCGTACAGCTCGTCCCCGGTCATCAGGCGGTTTTCGGACCGGGAGAAGGTGCCGGTCTGGCCGGTGAGAACGATCTCCCCATCCTGCCACAGCGCGTATTGCAGGCTTTGCGCGCCGCCGTACTGGGCGGCGTAAGAGGCGGCGGTGTCCGCCAGGGTTTGCAGGTCCTCCGCGGCGATCTCGGTTTCCGCCGCCGCGGCGGGGACCGCCAGGCTCACGGCCAGGAGGAGGGCCAGAACCAGGGCTCTCCAGCGAGTGTGAAGTACGTTCATAACAGTTCCTTTCCCGCCCCACAGGGCGTTTGTGCCGGACGCTCCGGCGAGATGACAGTGCCAGGATACACCTTCCCCCCAGGGGAAGGTCAAGTAAAAAATCCGGAAAGATCCGGTCCAACAGACGTTCCCGGGGACGGATACCCGTCCCCGGTGTCTGCCGGAAACACAAAGGCGGTGTTGAGCGCAGGACTCAACACCGCCTGATCTTCTGGATCAAAGCGCAACACAACGCCCACTCCCCGGGTTCGCACTTGAAAAAAGCGCACCCCGCCGGTATAATGGGAAATACGGTGCAGTCAGATGACTGTTGTGTTGAGTGGTCATGACACTCATCACAGGGACATAGCGGGTGGCCGCCCGCTATGCCCTGCCGCAGTTTATGCTTCCGCATTCAGTTTAACCGATGGAGAATGGAAAATCAAGGGCTTTCCAGAGTTTCTCGCCATATAGAAAACGGCACGGCAACCGCCGTGCCGCTCTTTTTATGTCTTGCTCCGCCCTGCCGCCAGCATGAACAGCACGCCGATGACGCCGAAGACCAGGCACATCCCCAGCATGGCGTCGGCGCCGCCCCAGTCGATGGCGTACCCCGCCAGGAAGTTGCCGAACATGGCCCCCAGGCCGTTGGAGGCGATCATCATAATGGACTGGCCCTTCACCTGGTCCACCGGGGAGACGTTTGCGTTGGCGTAGTAGACCGAGGCGGGGGTGAACAGCCCGTACCCCAGCAGCTGGACGGGCTGCACCAGCAGGAGTCCGGAGAGGCCGGGGGCCAGCAGGAACAGCAGGGGCTTCACCGCCATGAAGCAGATGGACATCCGCAGGGTCCCCGCCGCGCCGAAGCGGCGGAACAGCGGCGTGAACAGCAGCGCCGCGGGCAGCTCCGACGCCCCCATCAGAAACAGTGCCAGACCCAGGTGCCCCTCGTCGCCGCCCCGGTCTGAGACGAGGTTCACCATGAAGCTGACGATGGGCATAATGGCCGCCAGGGTGAAGAACAGGCTCACCAGCGTCAGGGTGAAGGGGCGGCTGCTTTTCAGAATGTACAATATGGAGTGGGGCCGCTCTCCCCCGCCCTGGGCCTGCAAGGCATCTTTGGGAAAGGCAGGGTACAGGGCCACCACCGCGATCATCAGCACCAGCAGCGCCATGTGGGTCAGCAGCAGGCTTTCTGTTCCGAAGCGCACCGCCTGCTGGCCGCACGCAACGCAGGCCAGGGCATAGGACAGAGACCCCAGCCCACGGCTGAGGCTGTACGACATGTCCACCCCGGCGGCGATGAACTGTACCGCCATGGAGTCCAGCAGAGGATAGGCGTTCAGCTCCAGAATGCCCAGGGTCAGGAAGATCAGGGCGGTGCCCCAGAAGCCGGGGCGGGTGGTGTAGAATACTACATTCACCCCCAGGGCCAGCACCAGACAGGCGTTCAGCAGGCGTTTGATCGGCACCTCCGGGTGGCGGTCCGCCCAGCCTCCCAGCAACGGCTGAGCCAAAATGCCGGCAAAGCAGCGAATGGAGGCAAAGATCCCCGCCTCCCCGCTGGTAAAGCCCCGCCCCAGCAGCAGAGAGGTCTGGTAGCCCGCGAAGATGGCAAACATGGCCCAGTAGACCACGTGGACCAGCGTATAGGATACGTTCAGCCGCCGCAGAGAGGGGAATTCGGTCATACGGTCTCCTTTCCGGGAATCAGCAGACCCAGCAGGGGTTCAAAATCTACGCCCTCCCGCATAGGCAGGTCTTCCGCCGCGGTCCGCTCCGCGCAGGCACGGACGAACGCCGCCGCCTCTCCGGCGGCGGAGGAGAGGGACTCCCCCCGCACCAGGGCCCCGGTGAGGACGCTGGAGAACACGTCCCCGGTGCCGTGGAACTCATGGGCCACATAGGCGGTCTGAACGGCCTCCGTCTTCCCGGTGCGGGCGTCGAAGCAGACGGCGCCGGTCCGGCCGGGGGCCAGAGAAGCGCCCGTCAGCACCACAGACCGCCGCCCTCCCAGGCTCAGCCGCTCCGTGATCTCCCGGAGGCCCGCCTCGCCGGCGGGCAGCGTCTCATAGGGCTGGCCCAGCAGCAGCGCTGCCTCCGTCAGGTTGGGGGTGATGACGTCCGCCAGCTCCGCCAGCCGGGCCATGCCGCTGCACATGGCGGCGGTGTAGGTCTGGTAGACCCGGCCGTAGTCCCCCATCACCGGGTCCACCACCACCACGGTGTCCGGTCCCCGGAACCGGCAGATAAAGTTCTCCACCACGCCGATCTGCCGCTCACTGCCCAGGAAGCCGCTGTATACAGCCTGGAATGTCAGGCCCAAGCTGGCCCAGTGGTCCGCCACCTTGGACATTTCGTCGGTCATGTCCAGAAAGGTGAACCCCTCGAACCCGCCGGTATGGGTGGAGAGAAATGCCGTGGGCAGGGGGCAGCACTGGACCCCCATGGCGGAGAGAATAGGAATGGCCACAGTGAGAGAACACCGGCCGAAGCCGGACATGTCATGAATGGCAGCAACGCGTGGGGTCATCATGGTACGCTTCCTCTTTTCAATGGTTTTGAACAGACTGCATTTCATTGTATCGTAGATTTTCCTATTGTTCAAGAGGAAGAGATGTGATATACTGCAACTATCCCAGCATCATCTCTGCGGGTATGGTGGAATTGGCAGACACGATGGATTTAGGTTCCATTGGGCAACCGTGCAGGTTCAAGTCCTGTTACCCGCACCAGCTCGCCGCAAGCGTCATATCGCTTGCGGTGAGCTTTTTCATTTCATTGCAGAGCTTATCGTGCGCTCGTTCTGCTGCTTTTCGATTCCAAACTGAACCAACTTCACTGGGCTTCGGTTTGGGTCCGCCGCTTTGCGGCGATTTTATCTTACTCACGAGGTAATATCGACTCCAACCGGCCCTGCCATCAAAAGGGGCATCTTTTTGGGATGTCCCTTTTGACGGGTTTCGCTGTCCGGAGGGATGGCTCCGCCCTCCGATGCTCTAAAATACGCGGGTGAATGAATTTGCATTGCGCTAGGCATCCGCTTTCCGGGAAAACACCTGCCCGCCGCCCGTGCCGACTGGAAGGGCGGTGCTGAAAATGTGGATTTTGACCGAACCGTTCCCGCCCAAAAAGAACGATATCCAGAGGCCGCCGGTTTTTGACGTTCGGCGGCCAGAGAACGGCTCCAAACAGCCGGTCCCCTTCTGTGCTTCCACGGTCCCGCAGCCACTGCCGTGCCGCTGGCCGCGCCCTGATTGAAACTAAAAAAAGGAGACGCGCTGAAAAGCGCGTCTCCTTTTACAGCAGAGTTTGACCGTGGTGCATCCGGCACGGCAGGGCGGCGGATCAGACCTCCAAATTCCGGCCGGTCTCCCGGTCGAAGACATGGGCCACGTTCCCGCCGAAGGTGAACGGCAGGGCGCTGCCGGTGGCGGGAATCGGATGCCCCGCCCCCTGGAGATCCATGGTCTGGAGGATGACGATGGTGTCCCGCCCGCAGGCGTCCACGTGGAGATGGACCGCAGAGCCCATCATCTCCGCCACGTCCACAGTGCCCCGCACCGCCTGGGACGCATCCCCGGCCAGGGAAATGTGCTCCGGCCGGACGCCCAGCGTGATGGGGCCGGGCTGGACCTGCTTCCGGGCCAGGTTCGCCTGCTTGGCTTCGGAGAGTTCCACCCGGGCGTTCTCCTGGGGCGTGCCGATCTGCTGGATGACGCCGTCCTTCATGATGACGATCCGGTCGCCCAGTGTCATGGCCTCTGTCTGGTCGTGGGTCACGTAGATGAACGTGGTGTCGATCCGCTGGCGCAGCTTGATGATCTCCGCCCGCATCTGGTTGCGCAGCTTGGCGTCCAGGTTGGAGAGCGGCTCGTCCATCAGCAGGACCTTGGGCTCCCGCACGATGGCCCGGCCAATGGCCACCCGCTGGCGCTGGCCGCCGGAGAGGGCCTTGGGCTTGCGGTCCAGATACTCCGTGATGCCCAGAACCTCCGCCGCCTGATCCACCCGCTTGCGGATCTCCTCCTTGGGGTACTTCTTCAGCTTCAGGGGGAAGGCCATGTTCTCCCGCACAGTCATGTGGGGGTACAGAGCGTAGTTCTGGAACACCATGGCGATATCCCGGTCCTTGGGTGCCACATCGTTCATCAGCTTGCCGTCGATATACAGTTCGCCGCCGCTGATCTCCTCCAGGCCGGCGACCATCCGCAGGGTAGTGGACTTGCCGCAGCCGGAGGGGCCTACCAGCACGATGAACTCCTTGTCCGCAATGTTCAGGCTGAACTCCTGCACTGCCAGCACGCCCTCATCCGTAATCTGGAGGTTCGTCTTCTTCTCCTCAGAGCCCTTTTTCTTCTTGGCGGGTTCCTGGTGGGGATAGACCTTTTTGATGTTTTTCAGAATAACTTCTGCCATGATATCAGGCTCTGGAAACAGCGCCTCCGCAGCTGTTCCCTCACGGCCGGCCGGGGCCGGTCCGCCTCTGTGGCAGGTCTCCACACTGCCGCACCGCGAGCCAGGCGGGGTTCTCCTCCTTTTTTCGTCCCGCTCCCGGCAGAATGTGGAGTGCCGGAGCGGACGGATATGTCGTATTTGACCGGGGATTCAATCCGGGATGGACAGGTATGTGCCCTCCATTGCGCCGCCGGCGCCTACTGTGAACGTCAGGGCCTGATGGGGGGGCGGGACTGCGCCGTCCGGACCGGGCGGGCAGTCGGAAAAGTACAGCCGTGCGCCGCTGTCCGCCATCATCTGCAGGATGGCCGGATCGGCGCTGTTGTAGCGGCGGTCGCTGGATGCGCAGCACACCACCGCCCGGGGAGCGATGGCCTGGATCTGTTCTGCAGAAATACCGTCCCGCTGGCCGTGGTGGCCCACCTTGAAGAGGTCGGCCCGCAGGGAGGCGGGGTCCAGCCCTCCATAGCCCATGTAGTTGGTGTCGCCGGGGAGTAGGATCCGGGTCCCCCGGTACTCCAGCAGGAGGATCAGGCTGTAATTGTTCATGGCCACGTCCAGCTGGTCCAGGCGCTGCCAGAAAGCGGACGGGTCCGCCTCCTCATACAGTGCCCGGCACGAGGACGCCAGCTTCTCCGCCTGTGCACGGGAGGGGCCCAGCACCCGAACCAAGAGATCCCGGCACAGCCGGAGCTCCATTCCGGCCAGAGGCCGGTGGCGCGGGCAGCTCTGCCCCAGGCAGAGGCGGCGGTAGTCGTTCAGGGCCCGGAGAAACTTGCTCCGGGAGGGCGTCAGGCCCTCCGCCGGAATGTCCAGCGTCCGCATGGAGCGGCAAAACTCCGGGGGCAGCGTCTGCCAGAGGGCCGCGGGAGGCAGCTTCTCCGCCGCGGGCAGCAGGCCGCACAGGTGGTCCTCATGGACATGGGTGGCTGCCATCAGGTCGATGTGGTCCACGCCCCGCAGGGAGAGATACTGGTCCAAGGGGATACGGCCGGTGGCGCTGTCCCGGTACTCTTCTGCTTCGGCGCTGCCGCCGTCGATCACCATGACAAAGGTACCGCCGGGGAAGGCCGGGTCGGGACATTCCAGCAGGGCGGCCTCCCCATAGCCCACGTTGACGAATGTCAGCTTCAGTTCTTCCATAGGCGCTCAACCCATGGCCCGCTTGATGTAGAAGCTGGACAGGATCAGCACCAGCAATGTCATCACGATGGCGCCGGCGCTGCCGAAGCCGAAGTCCAGAGACTTGATACCGTATGTATACAAGAACTGAGTGATGGTCGTGGTGGTGCCCGCCGGGCCACCGCCGGTGAGGACGTTCACCTTCTCGAACAGGCGGAAGGTGTCGATGGTCCGCAGCAGGGCGCACAGGGCCAGGCTGCCCTTGATGTTGGGCAGGGTGATGTACCAGAACTGCTGGAAGAAGCCGGCGCCGTCGATGCGGGCGGCCTCATACTGGTTCTCCGACACGGACTGGAGGGAGGCGTACAGCAGCAGAAACACAAAGGGGACGTTCTGCCACACGTCGATCAGCAGGATCGTGCCGAAGGCCGTTTTTGTGTCCATGAACCAGTTGAACACCGGCAGGCCCAGTCCCTTCAGGAACTGGTTGATGATGCCGTAGTTGGCGGAGAGCATCATCCGCCAGCTGAGGGCCACCGTGACGGCGGGCAGCAGATAGGGCAGGAGCAGCAGCGTCCGCATAATCTTCTGCCCTCGCTTGAGGGAGTTGACAAATACTGCGATCAGAAGGCCGAGGGCCATCTCCAGTACCACCGCCAGGATAGTGAACTTGATGGTGTTCCACACCGCCTGCTGAAAATATCCGTTTTTAAAGAGGGAGACGTAGTTATCGAACAGCACAAAAGAGGCGTTCTCCGTGCCCTTCAGGTAGTTGTAGTCGGTAAAGCTGTATACAAATGTGAAAATCAGGGGATAGGCCGTCATGACCAGCAGGACTATCAGGGTGGGCGTGAGCATTCCGATCCCGAACCGGTTTGTGGCCGCCTGGGCGCTATTCAGTTTTGCAATCTCGTTTCTCTTCATACATTGGCCTCACAAACTCGAGAGGTGTGGCCCCAGGGCCCGGCTCCGGGGCTTTTGGAACAACGGCCGGGGCGCCAGACGGCTCCCCGGCCGGCCGTGTCATTTCTGTTTTAGAGAGGCTGGGTTCAGGCCATCAGCTGCTCCAGCTGCTCCTGGGCGTAGGCCAGCGCCTCGTCCATGGTCTTGGTGCCCTGGATGATGTTGTCCATCTCGGTGCCCAGGATGTTGGTGAACTCCGTCCACTCCTCGATCACAGGGCGGTACACGCCGGTCTCCAGAGCGCCGCAGACGGTCTGCAGGTGGGGATAGGTCTCCAGCACGGTGGAATCGGTCAGGCAGCTGTACCGGCAGGGCACGCCGTTGTTCTCAATGGAGGCCAGCTGCACCTCGGGGCTCATGACGTACTCCAGCAGCTCCAGGGCCAGGTCCTTGTGGGGGGCGTTGTCGGGGATGCCGATGCACCACACGCCCTGCAGGGCCACGGCGTCCACAGGCGCGGAGTCGTCGGTCAGCTTGGTGGGGATGGTGGTATAGTTGGCAGGACCGTCAGCAGTGGGGGTGTACCAGCCGGGCCAGATCTGGGCCAGGGCGGTCTCGCCGGAGGTCACGGAAGCCACGATGTCGTCCTTGTCCAGGGTGCTGCCCAGGGCGTACAGGTCCAGGTACTCCTGCATGGCGGCCTTGAACTCGGGAGTGTCAACGGTGGGGTTGTTGTTCTCATCCACGACCCAGCCGCCGTGGACAACCAGGTGGGGCAGGAAGTCGGACAGGATGTTGTCGGCGCTGCCGCCGCGGATCAGGAAACCGTTCTTGTTGGAGTCGGCCGCCTTGGTCTTCTGGGCGATGTCCATCAGATCCGCGAAGGAGTCGATATCCTCGGGGGCGTAGCCGGCGTCCGCCAGCAGCTGCTTGTTGTACATCATGACCGTCACGTTGCCGTAGTAGGGAGCCAGGTAGATGTCCTCGCCCACCTTGCAGATGGTGGTGGTGGCGGGAATGATGTCGTCGTCAAAGCTGTATCCCATCTCGCTGAGGTTGGCCAGTACGCCGTTCTCAGTGAACTCGGCCATCCAGGAGCCGTCCACCATGCACAGGTCGTAGGTGCCAACTTCGTTGACGGCATCCAGGGCGATGCCGGTGTGCAGGTCGTCGAAGGACATGAGCATCACTTCGATGTCCACGTTGTGCTCCGCTTCAAAGGGGGCCAGGCTGGCCTCCAGGGACTCGCCGTAGGCGCCGCCCCGCAGGATCAGGGTCATCTTGGTGGGCTCGCCGGAAGTGCTGCCCTCGCTGCCTTCATCGGCCGTGTCCTCTCCACCGCCGCCGCAGGCCGCCAGAGACAGCGTCATGGCCAGCGCCAGGACCAGGGTAAGCAGTTTTTTCATTTCGTTTCCTCCTACTCTTTTCCGCTTGATGTTGTGTCAGGGATCGGAAGTGCGATGTATTTTGTTACTCTTTGACAGCACCGCTTGACAATCCGGAGATCAAGTAGTTCTGCGCAAAGATCACAAACAGGGTGATGGGGATGACAGACACCACGCCGCCTGCGGCCACCAGGCCAAAGTTGGTCAGGTTGTCCTCCGTGTTCAGCACCGACAGCGCCAGGGGCACGGTGTAGTTGCTGGGGCTGCGGGTAAAGATGACCGTGTAGGTGTACTCATTCCAGGCGTACATGAAGGACAGCATGGCTACCGCGGCGATACCCGGCGCCACCAGGGGCAGGACGATCTTGCGGAAGAGCTGCCACTCTGTGGCGCCGTCCACCTTGGCGCTCTCCTCCACCTCCTCCGGCAGGTCCTGGAAAAAGCTGATGAGGAACCAGATAATCAGCGGCACGTTGATGAGCACGCAGGCCAGCGTCACCGGGATCTTGGTGTTCAACAGGCCGATCTTGCTGAACATGGTGTACAGGGGGATGGTGAAGGCCACCGGAGGCAGCACGCGGACCAGCAGCACCCAATAGGTCATTGGCCGCTTCAGCCCGAAGCGGAATCTCCGCCGGGCCAGGATATAGGCGGCGCAGATTCCCACGATCAGCGACAGCACCAGGGAGCTCAGCGTGGTCTGCAGGCTGTTGATGGCGGCTTGGCCGAAGCCCTTGCTGACAAACAGGCTGATAAAATGCTCAATGGTGAGGGACTGCGGGATCAGGGAGATATGCCCCGGCATCTCCGATGTAGGGCGGATGGCCATGGCCACCAGCCAATAGATGGGAAACAGGGCGATCACCAACAGCAGGGCGCAGCCCAGGACTTTTCCCACTGTCCCGGCTCTTTTTCTCGCTTTCATATCCTCTCCTCCTCGTTTTTGCGCATGGCAGAATTCCCGCCGCGCACCCGCGGCATTCTGTATTTTTCCAAAGTACGGGTCAACTGGAGCCGCGCACCCGCAGCTCTGTGGGCACCACCGTGACCTGGGGGACGTCCGTCTCCCCTGCCAGCAGCGCCTGGAGCCGCGCCACGCTCAACTCCCCCATCCGGCGGCAGTCGATGTGGACGGAGGTGAGCTCCGGCTCCAGCATCCCGCAGGCGGAGCTGTCGTCCAGTCCCGTCACCGCCAGGTCCTCCGGCACCCGCAGGCCCAGGCGGAGGGCGGCCTTCATGGCTCCGGCGGCCATCACGTCGTTTCCGCCGAAGATAGCCGTGGGCCGGTCCTGCCGGGACAGCAGCTCCAGGCAGGCCTCTGCGGCACTCTCCACCGTGGGATCGCACAGCTTGATGTGCCGGGTGTCTGCCGGCAGGCCGTGGGCCTGGGTGACTTCCAGAAAGGCCCGGTACCGCTCTCCCAGTATATAGGGGGAGAAGCGCCCTGCCAGCATGGCGATGTTCCGATGACCCCGGCCGATCAGGTGCTCCAGCGCCTGGCGGACCCCGCCGTATTCGTCCGACACCACGCAGGGAATGTCCAGTCCCTGGATGCGGTTGTTTACCAGTACCACGGCCAGATCCCGATTCTGGAGCTCTGCGATCATATCCGGTCGGGCATTGCCGCCCAGGATCACACCCTCCACCTGTTTGTTTTTGGAGGTGTTGGAGGCCGTGTCCCAGTCCGCAGCGGTGGAAATGACCAACTCAAAGTCACTTCGGTTCGTCTCCCGCATGATCCCGGTGCAGATGCCGGCGTAGAATTCGTCCAGGATCGTGGCCCCCTCCTTACAGATCAGGAAGGCGATCTTGTCCGTTCGCTGGCGGGCCATGGCCCGGGCGATGGCATTTGGAGAGTAGTGGAGCACTTCCGCTGCTTCAAACACCTTCCGGCGGGTGTCCTCCCGGACCCGCTCCGGATTGGAGAACGCGCGGGACACGGTGGCGATGGAAACTCCGGACAGTCTGGAGACATCATAGATGGTTGGATTCACGGTCACGCCCCTTTTCGCGTAAGCGTTTTCATATTTTTCGTAGGAAAATAACAGTTTTTTTGTTGTAAAGCTTCCAGTGTTTTCCTGGATCAAGTCAACTTTAACACTTTTTTGCGGTGGAAGCAAGGGATTCTTTGTATTTAATGTACATTTTACACAGGTGTAGAAAAGCTCTAACATTCCTTGTATAGATCGGCAGAAATGTAACCGCTTCCATTAAAAGCACTTATGACAGATGATACTGCTCCGGGAATGTGAGAGGTGCTTCTCTCCAGGCTTGTCTTTTTCCCGCGCCTATATTATACTGTTCACGGAATTCTCAGGAAAAGAGCTGATGGGATGTACAGAGCCAGGTCCGCCCTCCGCCATGGGCAGATGTCCGAGGCATTTTCCACCATGGTTTTTCTGACCCTGTCCGGCGGGCTGCAGGACGCTTACACCTACTGCGTCCGGGGACAGGTTTTCGCCAATGCCCAGACGGGAAACATCGTTCTTATGAGCCAGCGGGCCTTTGCCGGGGATCTGGCCGGCGTCCTCCGGTATCTGATCCCGCTGCTGGCCTTTGCGCTGGGCGTCTTTGCTGCGGAGATGGTCCGCCGCCGCTGTCAGGAGATTTCCAGGCTCCACTGGCGGCAGATGGTGGTGCTGGCTGAGATCGGCCTGCTGCTGGGCGTGGGATTCCTCCCATCGTCCTGGGATGCGCCGGCCAACGCGCTGGTGTCCTTTACCTGCGCCATGCAGGTCCAGGCGTTCCGCAAGGTCAACGGCAGCGCATACGCCAGTACCATGTGCATCGGCAATCTCCGCAGCGGGGTGGACGCCTTCTGCGCCTACTGGGACACCCGGGACCGGACCGCCCTGCGGAAGGCCGGCCGCTACTTCGCCGTCATCCTCATTTTTGCCCTGGGGGCCGGATTCGGCGGCGTTGCCTCCCAGCTCTCTGCTGCTGGCCGTCAGTTTTCTTCTGATGTTCCGGCAGGAGATCCAGGCGGAAGCGGACTGCTGAGGATGCGGGGAACGGCCTCCATCCGGATTTCACACCAATAATGATATGATGAGGAGAATGAGAACCATGTCTGAAACAGCCAAAATGCTCCATGTGAATCTGGCCCCCGGAGAGGCGGGCCGCTACGCCATCGTCCCCGGGGATCCGGACCGGTGCGAGCTGATCGCCGCCCACCTGGACAACCCCCGCATGGTGACCCGGAAGCGGGAGTTCACCACCTGGGAGGGCACGCTGGATGGAGAGCGGGTCACCGTTACCTCCACCGGTATCGGGGGGCCCTCCACCGCCATCTGCGTGGAGGAGCTCCATAAGTGCGGGGCGGATACCTTCATCCGGGTGGGCACCTGCGCCTCCACCTGCGCCGACGTCCAGTGCGGGGACATCGTGGTGGTCAGCGGCAGTGTCCGCATGGACGGCACCAGCCTCCACTACCTGCCCATGGAGTTCCCTGCCGTCCCCAGCTACCAGCTGCTGAAGGCTCTGGAGGAGAGCTCTGTGTCTCTGGGCTTTCACACCACGGTGGGCGTCAGCATCACCAAGGACTCCTTTTACACGCAGGCGGAGCCGGAGACGAAGCCGGTGTCCGATGATCTGATCCGCCGCTGGCAGAGCTATGTCCGGGGCGGTGCCGTCTGCACCTCCATGGAGGAGTCCATCCTCTTCTCTGTGGGCTCCAGCCTGGGGATCCGCACCGCCTCCATCCTGGTATCAGCCACCAATTTCGACGGGTCCGTCTCCAAGCGCAACAGCGCCGACGTCTATCCCACCGACAGCATCCAGAAGCCCATCCTCTCCGCCATCGAAGCCCTGCGCCGTATCATCCGGCAGGACAAGGGCTGATCTCCCTCCGGATATCAAAACCGCCCCGTGCCGCAGGCACGGGGCGGTCCTTTTATATCACATCTCTCCGCCGTACTCCCGGCGGTATTCCTCCAGCTCTTCCGCGTCCCGGTCATCCAGGGCGTGAAGGCCGCCCCGGCCCTCCATGTGGTGGGTCAGCTCATGGGACAGGGTGGTGTACAGCTCGTCCTCCCATGTTTCCTGGCCCCAGTCCTCCCGCTCTGCAAGGGCGGCAAAGGAGCCGTAGTACAGGTTGATATACTGGCCCAGCAGGTCGTCGCAGTACTCCCCCAGGATATACATCTCGCCCTCTGGGAACTCCGGGTCCGGCTTGGCCTCCTCCAGCAGGTTGATCCCGCCGTTGAGGCCGTCGAACAACGCCGCCGGGAAACTGTCTGCCATGTCGTCCAGCAGGTCGTTCACCCGGTCGATGGTCAGGATCATGGCTGTTTCCCTCCTCACGCCTTGGGCACCTGCTTCATGCTGAGGCCGATGCGCTTTTTCTTCTCGTCCACCTCCAGCACCACCACCTGGACGATGTCTCCCACAGACACCACCTCCGAGGGGTGTTTGATAAACTTCTGGGACACCTGGGAGATGTGGACCAGCCCGTCCTGGTGGACGCCGATGTCCACGAACACGCCGAAGTCGATGACATTCCGCACCGTGCCCGTCAGCACCATGCCGGGCTTCAGGTCCTTCATCTCCAGCACGTCGGTGCGGAGGATGGGCTTGGGCAGCTCGTCCCGGATGTCCCGGCCGGGCTTCATCAGTTCCGCCGCCACGTCCCGCAATGTGGGCACGCCCACGCCGCAGTCCGCCGCCGCCCGGTCCTCGCCGTAGGTCCTGATCTGGGCGTTCAGATCTCCCAGCTTCCCATCCCGCACGTCCGTGAGGGTGTGGCCGGTGAGGGAGAGCAATTTCTCCGCCGCGGCGTAGCTCTCCGGGTGGACGGCGGTGTTGTCCAGCACGGAGCGGCTCTCCGGCACCCGCAGGAAGCCGGCGCACTGCTCAAAGGCCTTAGGCCCCAGCTTGGGCACCTTCAAGATCTGCTTCCGGGAAGTGAAGGGGCCGTTTTCCTCCCGGTAGGCCACCACATTTTTCGCCGTGGTCGCGTTCAGCCCCGCCACACGCTGAAGCAGGGAGGGGGAGGCGGTATTCACGTCCACGCCCACGGCGTTCACACAGTCCTCCACCACACCGTTCAAAGCCTCGTCCAGCCGCTTGGGGGGCATGTCGTGCTGGTACTGTCCCACGCCGATGGCCTTGGGGTCGATCTTCACCAGCTCCGCCAGAGGGTCCTGGAGGCGCCGGGCAATGGATACGGCAGACCGGAGATTCACGTCGTACTGGGGGAACTCCTCCGCCGCCAGGGGGCTGGCGGAGTACACGCTGGCCCCGGCCTCGCTGACGATCATGTAGCTGACATGGGCGCCGGCCTCATTCACCTGCCGGATCAGCTTCACCGCCATCTGCTCCGTCTCCCGGCTGGCTGTGCCGTTGCCGATGGCGATGTGCTCCACGCCGTGCTTTCGGATCAGCTTTGCCAGGGCGGCGATAGCCTCGTTCTCCTGCCGCTCGCCGTAGGTGGGGTATACCACGGCGGTGTCCAGCACTTTGCCCGTGCCGTCCACCACCGCCACCTTGCAGCCCATCCGGTACCCCGGGTCCAGGCCCATGGTGACCCTGCCCTTCACCGGGGGCTGCATCAGCAGGGGCTTCAGATTCAGGGCGAACTGGCCGATGGCCCCCTCGTCCGCCCGCTCCGTCAGGTCGGAGCGAGCCTCCCGCTCCAGGGCGGGGAAGATCAGGCGGTCGTATGCGTCCTCCGCCGCGGACTTGATAAATTCCATTGCGGCGCTGCCGGGGACGATCACATGCCGCCGGACGGCCTGGAGGGCCCGGTCCCGGTCCAGCTCCACGCGGACCTTCAGAAAGCCCTCCTTCTCCCCCCGGTTGACGGCCAGGATCTGGTGACCCTGAAGCCGGGAGAGGGCCTGGGAGAAGTCGTAGTACAGCCGGTAGACAGAGTCCTCCTCCACCGCCGCCTGGGAGCAGAGCTTTCCCTCCCGCTCCAGGAGGGTGCGGAGGGTCTTGCGGAGGGCGGCGTCGTCGCTGATGGTCTCGGCGATGATGTCGGAGGCGCCGGAGAGGGCGTCCTCCACCGTCTCCACGCCCTTTTCGGCATCCACATACCGGGCGGCCTCCGCCGTCGGGTCCGGGCAGTCCGGCCCCTGGGCAAACAGCAGTTCCGCCAAAGGCGCCAGGCCCTTTTCCCGGGCAATGGTGGCCCGGGTGCGGCGCTTTTGCTTATAGGGGCGGTACAGGTCCTCCACCTCCGCCAGCGTCCGGGCGGCGTCGATGGCGGCGGAGAGTTCCTCCGTCAGCTTGCCCTGTTCCTCGATAGACCGCTTCACCGCCTCCCGGCGTTCCGCCAGGTTCCGCAGGTACTGGAGGCGCTCCTCCAGATTCCGCAGGGCGGTGTCGTCCATGGCGCCGTGAAGCTCCTTGCGGTAGCGGGCGATGAAGGGAATGGTGTTGCCCTCGTCCAGAAGGCGGACCACGTTTTCCACATGGCGGGGGTCTTTGTCCAGCTCAGATGCCAGTTGTTGAATGAGATCCTGCATGGGTTATGATTCTTCCTTTTCTACGTGAAATAGGGCGGCAGTCTGCTGCCCGGGAAATTCAGCTATGGGATAACCGGGCAGATACACCCGATACTGGGGGCGGGTGCCGCCGGATGCCGGATAGCGGTGAAGGGATCGTTGTTCCCAAAGAAGGGCTTGCACAACGGGGCGTGTGCGGCCACGTCCCCAAAGGACCGCTTTTGGATGCGCTCCGGTGCAGTGGTTCTCCTCGCCGGCAGGAAGCGGCATATCGGTATCTGCGCCAATCATGTCTGAGGTTCGGGTGCGCTGTTCTTTTTGCGGGGCGTACAGCTGCTGCCCCATGCCGGGAATGCTGGCGGCACAGGTGTGGCTACCGAAATACCTCTTCCTCTGGTC
>ERZ1504597.262-NODE-262-length-18405-cov-3.271499_pt1 | contig 18405 bp, 20 predicted proteins | sample MGYA00571819_ERZ1504597 | MGnify/ENA primary metagenome ERZ1504597 (study PRJEB39906, sample SAMEA3182061) | gut metagenome | biome: human; feature: gut; material: Stool; isolation source: human stools | place: Canada | collected 2013-01-14 ... | reverse complement strand
CGGGAAGAAGAATCGGGAACGGGCGGCCGGAGCGCTTTTCGGTTCGGAGATTCGGTCGGGCACAAGGCTGCCGGCTGCCCGTAACTTCTCCGATAACGTCCCGATGGGAATCTTTCTGTCCGGATATGCGGCTAAGCTTCATATTTTTACAAAATATCGACAGACAGAGTAAAAACAAATGAAGGACAGAAGCCGTGCCGTATAATTCAGAGAGCAGGATACGTTTCCATGTGGTGTTGATTTTGGCTATTGTGACGATGGTTTGTCTGGGGGCCATGATTTATTTTTATACGTTCCGGGTGAACATCGACCAGCAGAAAGAGGCGGTCAAAGGTTATTCCGTGGAAGTAAGGAATATCAACGGTCTCATACAGTCGGTAAGCGATACGAGAACGGCGGCCAACATGTATGTCATTACCCGGGACAGGAGATACCTCGACGATTTCGAGAAGTATATGGGGGAGGTTCGGTGTCGGGCCGATTCGCTGCTGTTCGATAATCCCGAATACGGAGCGCAGATTGCCGAATTCAACGAACTGTTGGAGGAGAAAAGGAGTATCGTAGCGGAGCTGACGGCCCTTTTCGGCCGGAGCGATACGATGGCCCCGCTTGACGAGGTGATTCGCATCTATGAGCCGGCCGATACCCTCAGGCAGATACGGGTGACTACCGTGACGACCGATACGCTGACATTACCCGCGCCGAAAAGACGCTTTTTCCGGCGGCTGGCCGATGTATTCTCCGCCCGGGCGAAAAGTGCGGAGACCGTGGTGGTAAATTCGTCCGTCGCGGTGGATACGACCGAGATTCCGGCGTCGGTCATGGTCGATATTAGCGGAGCGGCCGAACAGGTGCGCCGGAATTACGAACGGCAGATGGCTACCATCGAACGGAATGTCATCTCGCTGTTGTCGGCCGACCAGACCATTTCGTCCCGGATAGCGGCCATTCTTCTCGACCTGCAGAACGATGTGATGCATTCCCGTATGAACGAAATCGAGCAGTACGAGAATCTGGTACGGCGCAACAGTACCTTCTCCATCGTGGGCGGCACCCTGGCACTGGTCGCAATCATGGCCTTTATTGTGCTTATCGTATTGAATGTCAATAGAAGCGTGAGAATACGGGAGAAGCTGGAGGAGGCGAATCTGCTTGCGCAGAAAACCATAGAGAGCAGGCATCGGCTGCTGCTCTCCGTGTCTCACGACATAAAGACTCCGATGAACTCCATTCTCGGGTATCTGGACATCAGCGATGCCGACGGCAAGTTGTCGGCGCAGGAGATAGCCGCGATGCGCAATTCGGGCAGGCATATTCTCGCTCTGCTCGAAAATCTGTTGGAGTATTCCGGACTGGAGCAGGGAACCCTGCAGGCTGTTATGGAACCGTTCAATGTCCGTGAGCTGTTCCTCGAAACGTCCGATATGCTCAAGCCGCTGACTTTGCGCAAAAATTTGCATCTGGAGTACGACGTACGGATAGGCAATGAAGTGCGGCTCGTTTCCGACCCTTTGAAAATCAGACAGATTGTCATGAATTTGCTTTCTAATGCGGTAAAGTACACGCCTCAGGGCGGCATTCGGTTTACGGCAGCTTACCGTGCGGGGATGCTGGAGTTCTGCGTTGCCGATACGGGGGCGGGGATTCCTGCCGAGTTTCTTGCGAAACTTTACGAACCTTTTACCCGGAGTGTGGAAAATAGTCATTATGCGGAAGGTACGGGTCTCGGTATGTTTGTGGTCAAAGGACTCGTCGAACTGCTGAACGGAACGGTGGATATCTGGTCGGAAGTCGGCAAGGGAACGGCCGTAGAGGTCAAGATACCGGCCGGAAAGGCGGAGGAGACGGATGCGGCGGCTGTCTCGGGACAGGCTCCGCAGCACATCATTCTGGTGGACGACGACCCGTCCATCCTTCTCCTGCTGGAAGATATGCTGCGCCGGTTGGGGCATGACGTTACGCCGTGCAATACGTGGACGGAGTTTGAACGGGCCTTGTTTGCGGATACCCTGTATGATGCTATCCTGACCGATATGGAGATGGGAACCTTTTCCGGGGGAAGCGTGCTTGCCCGGACACGGGATGCCGGCTTTTCGGTACCGGTAATCGTCATGACGGGAAGGGGGGATTTCGGACTCGACCGGGCTCGCAGACTGGGGTTCAGCCATTATCTCTGCAAGCCGGTCTCCATGTCGGCCCTTTCCCGGCTGTTCGGAGCGGTCGGCTCCGGGAAGGCGGAGTCCTCTTCTGCAAAGGAGGGAGTGGGATTCGCTGCCCTCGAAGAGATGCTCGGCGGTGACCGGGCGGCTGTCCAAGAGGTATTGGAGAGTTTCCGGACAGCCACTCGGGAGAATATGGCAGCGCTTGAGAGGGCGACGGAGGAGCAGGATTTCGGGCGGGCGCAGGCGTTATGCCACAAGATGCTCCCCATGTTTCTTCAGATAGGGGCCATAGAGGCCGGGGATTTACTGAAAAAGATGGACTCCATGCGCGGTCGTCCGGCGGAAGACTATCCCGGTTGGAGGGAAGAGATGCACCGCCTGCTCGAACTCGCAAAGGAGGTGCTGAACCTTATCGAACGGGAATATCCGGCTTCCTGAGGACGGTCGGGCGTTCCGAAAAACCGCCCGAAGACCGTCCGTTGGGAAGGGGACAGTCTTTCTTTCAGACATGGACCGGAGTGTCGCTCCGGGCTATCGATTCCAGCATGGAGGAGGGGAGGTTCTGTAACGTCACTTCGTCTCCGCTGGCGAAGAGTACGGCACGGCGGACGACATTCCGCAGTTCCCGCAGGTTTCCTTTCCAGGCATAATGTTCCATGGCGGCCATCGCATCCCGGCTGAATCCTTTGATATTCTTATTCAGTTCCTGGTTGGCGTTTTCCAGGAAATGTTCCACGTATCGCGGCAGGTCGCCGTGCCGTTCCCGCAGGGGAGGCATTCGCAGCATGAATTCATCAAGTCGGTGGTACAGGTCTTCCCGAAACCGTCCGGCCGCAATGGCCGCTTCGAGATTTTCGTTGGTGGCAACGATGATGCGTACGTCGATAGTGATATCGTTGGCTGCGCCGACCGGGCGTATCTTACGCTCCTGCAGGGCGCGCAGCAACTGTATCTGTACGTCGTAGGGAAGGTTGCCTACTTCATCGAGAAATACGGTACCTCCGTTCGCTACTTCGAATACCCCTTTCTTGTTGGCGACAGCCGATGTGAATGCTCCTTTCAGGTGGCCGAACAGTTCGCTGGGGGCAAGCTCCCGCGAAAGGCTGCCGCAGTCTACCGCGATGAAGGGGGCCGCACTGCGCGGACTGTATTCGTGTATCATGTGGGCGGCATGTTCCTTGCCCGTCCCGCTCTCGCCGACGATGAGGACCGACATGTTCGTGGGGGCTACAATCCGGATGTAATCGTACAGTTGTTTCGAGGCCGGGCTCTCTCCGTAGACGATGTTGCCGACCCGGTTTCCGTCCCTGTCTTCGTCTCCGTCCCGCTGTTTTTTCTGCGATACGGAGACCCGCGGCGAGGGTAGCGGTGCATTTTGCATGGCCTGTTCGATTTTTTCCTTGAGTATCCTCGGATTCACCGGCTTCTCCAGATAGTCGAAGGCACCCAGCTTGATGGCCGACACGGCACTCTGTATCTCGGCATAGCTGGTCATCACGATGACCTGTACGTCGGGACGTTTGTCCTTTATCCAGGCCAACAGCATGATACCGTCGCCGTCGGGGAGCCGCAGGTCGGTCAGGGCGATGCGGAAATTCTGCCGCAGTATCTCTTTCTTGGCCAACTCCATCGTCATGCAGTGCGTGGGTTCGTAACCGTTTTTCTTTGCCCAGTTCGATATGGTCAGGCCGTATGCGGCGTCGTCTTCTATAATAAGTATCTTGTTCATGGCGAATAATTCCGTTAGTAGTCGGTAAGAGAATTGGTACAGGCGGATATTACCGGAAAGGGGAACCTGTGAAGCGGAGGCAGTGAATCTTCTTGCCGGCGAGGCAGCCTGTATCCGTGCGGTGTACGGACCGGTGTGGGTTTTGCCGGTTTTCGGCACAAGTGTACCCGGTATCGTGCGTCCGGGCAGGGGTACGCCAATGGGCCGAAGGACCGGACGGTTGATGGAAATATGAAAGCGAATACCGGTTCAGTATATTGAATACATTTACCATGCATCTACCTAAGTTGGGGCTAAATACGTTCTTCAAAAATTCAGAATGAAGGTACGGCGTTTCTTGGATTGATACATGGTATTGTGTCATTCCGGGACTTTATCTGGGAAGTTCCGGATGATTTTGCCTTCTTCGAGGCTGAACATACCGGTATTTGGCCTCCGATTCAACGATAGAATAACAGGGGCGATCCAAGGGGAAATTTTTGTTGTGACAATTTGAATTATTGCGGTCGTTGTGGCCCGTTCCGGGGCTGCTCGCCGTAGGGCGGTCACTGCCAACCGAGGTAGTCGGCGTAGATTTCGACTGCGCTTTCGACGAGCTTCCGGCAGCGCTTCCGGTCTTTGCCGGCCGGTCCGCACAGTGTGGCACAGAATACCGAACCATGGCGCCGTTTGAATTCCGCCACGAGTTCCCTGACCATACGATAGTTCTCTTCGCGTGTTCCGGTATCGCCCGGTATGCTGGTATCTTTCTCGAATCCCGCCATTATCACAAGGGCGTCGGCTGCCCCGCAGGTTCCTCTCAGACGACTGGTGCCGTCGCCGAAAGAGGAAGCCATTCTGAATGCGGTTTCCTGGTCGAGGCCGTAGTGTCCAGCCAGTGCTCCGCAAACCGCTTGGGACGAATTGCAACCGAGTTCATAGAGCTCTCCTGCCTTGAAAATCAGAGCCGCTTTCATTTGGGTCGTCATTTTCGGTTATAATGACTTTAAATCCGTCAAAATACGGGCCGGTTTCCGCCGGAAACGACCGGAATAGTATCCGTAATTACGGTAATCGGGTTCCGTAGCGGAATCGGGAGGCCCGGCGGTATGAACGGAGGACATGCAGCGGTGCCTTTCCGGCCGGAAGATGGTGACCGTGGGGATTCCGGAATGCATGGCGTACACGGTGATGCTATTCAATATCGTTTATCTGCTTAACATCCTTCGGGGAGAAAGAACGTATTTGTTGTCTTTATTTCTAATATAGCGTCCATTTTGGGAGAAGATTCCAAAAGGGGCATATCAAATATTTACCTTTACATCATTATACCGTAAAACCTTTCCCTGACCTGACCTAACTTAACCTATGAATTCCGGTATTGATAAACGTGTTGCCACTCATACTTCCCATATTATTTTAGAGGACCTTTCGCGGTTGCCCATAGGTACTGAACCGACCTATCTGGCCGAGGGGATGGTCGGACTCTGCACCGGCGGAAGTGCCGTCATCGAACTGTTCGACTATTCGAGTCGGGTGTACTGCGACGACATGGTCGTGATACTGCCCCTGCAGTTCGCGTCGCTGCACGACAGGAGCGCCGATTTTTCCATGCGGTTTTTCAAGGTGGACCGGGTGCTTTTCATGGATATCATGAGCGGTGTATGCCGGATGACGCCCGATTTCTACTTCTATATGCGGAAACATTTCTGTTTCCATTTTACGGAAAACGAAGTGCGGCGTTATAATTTATGGTGCGATTCGCTGAACTTCAGGATGGAGCATAAGAAGCCCGCATACAGACGGGAAACCTCCATCCATCTGCTGCGCTCCTTCTTCTGGGATTTGTATGTCGATTACCGGGAGAATCCACAGGTGCACAAACTGTATAATTTCACCCATAAGGAGCAGATTATTTTCAATTTCTCTATGCTTATCGCCGAGTATTACAAGACGGCCCGCGAAGTTTCGTTCTATGCCGACAAGCTGTGCATAACGCCCAAGTACCTGACCTTGATAGCGACGCAGGTGACGGGACGTTCGGCGCGGCAGTGCATCGCCGATTTCGTCATCATCGAGATGAAGGCCCTGCTCCGTAACGCCAATGTCGATATCAAAGAGCTGGTCAAGGAGCTCGGCTTCCGGAACCAGTCGGCACTCAGCCGTTATTTTCGCCGCCAGACCGGCATGTCGCCTTCGGAATACAGAGATTCGATATATCTGACTACGGCTTCCGGCGACCAGCCCGCATAGCCCTTTCTCACTGCGGTCGCTGCGAGTATTTTCTCGACGGCCGGGCAGCCGGAAGCGGAGCTGTCCGGTTTACAGGGCAGTACCTTTGCGGGGAACGAAGGTTCCGGTCAAATCCGCCTGTTCGAGTGTAAGAAGCGCCGTTTTCCGTGCAATACCGCCTGCATAACCCGTCAGGCTGCCGTTGCTGCCTATGACCCGGTGGCAGGGTACGATGATGCTGACCGGATTGTGCCCCACCGCGTTGCCTACAGCTTGCGCCGACAGGGCGGTCTTTCCGTTTTGCCGTGCGACCTTCCGGGCGATTTCGCCGTATGTAACGGTCTGTCCGTACGGGATACTGCACAGGATTTCCCATACGGCCATGCGGAAAGGCGTCCCTGTGAGGTGGAGCGGCGGCAGGTATCCGGGATTCTTCCCGCTGAAATAAAGGTCAAGCCACCTCCTCGTCTCTTCAAAAAGCGGCAGAGGCCGGGATTCGCAGGCAGGGGAGAGCGTAGCGGCAAAATATTTCTGTCCGTCGAACCAAAGACCGGTCAGCCCTTCGCTGTCGGCGGCAATCGTGATGCCTCCCAGCGGTGATTGATAGCGGCAGGTATAGTGCACGGGCCGGGCCAAGGGTGGTGTTGTCGGTGTGAAATCGGTTTTCGTCATGGCAGTCTTATTTGTTTGTGTTTTGTTCATGGTTTGCGTCTCTTTTCGATGTTCGGCAGGAAGCCGGTGATGACGCCGAGCAACGGCAGCAGGGTACTGACGCGGAAGATGAATTCGATATTCGTCCGGTCGGCTAGCCACCCGAAGAAGGCGGAACCGATGCCGCCCAGTCCGAACATGAGTCCGAAGAAGATACCGGACACCAGTCCTACCTTGCCGGGCATTAGGTCGGTCGCATAGACGAGGATGGCCGAGAAAGCCGATGAGATGACGAACCCGATGATGACCGCAAGCGCGATTGTCCCGGACAGATTGGCATAGGGCAGCAGCAGGGCGAAGGGGGCTGCTCCCAGAATGGAGCCCCATATCACATACTTTCTTCCGAAACGGTCGCCCAGCGGGCCGCCGATGACCGTGCCTGCCGCCGATGCGGCGAGGAACCCGAACAGGCAGTATTGTGCATCCTGTACCGAAACGGCGAACTTGTCCATGAGAAAGAAGGTGAAGTAGTTCGTCATGCAGGCGATATAGAAGTATTTGGAGAATACGAGTACCGTCAGGATGACCATGGCGGTGCGTACTTTCCGTTTGGGCAGTTCGTATGGCCGGGATGCCGTAGCCGCCGTACGGTACGGTGCGGCCACGAGTTCTCCCTTGTACCAGTCGCCGATGCGTTTCAGCAGCAGAATGGCGAGCAAAGCGGCGAGGGCGAACCATCCGATGGAGGTTTGCCCGAAGGGAATGACGATGAGTGCGGCCAACAGCGGTCCCATGGCGCTCCCCGCATTGCCGCCGACCTGAAAGATGGATTGGGCCAACCCTTTCCGCCCGCCCGAGGCGAGTTGGGCGACGCGCGACGATTCGGGATGGAAGACCGACGAACCCCAACCGATAAGCGCGACGGCGAGCAGGATGGAGAGAAAGCCGTGTGCCGTTGCGAGCGTGAGCAGTCCGGTGAGGGTGAAGCACATCCCCACAGCCAGCGAGTAGGGTCTCGGGTGCAGGTCGGCGTAACGTCCCATGAGGGGCTGCAGGAGCGAGGAGGTCATCTGAAACACCAGCGTGATGATGCCTATCTGGGTGAAAGTGAAGCCGAAATTATCTTTGAGGAGAGGGTAGACAGCCGGTATTACCGATTGCATCATGTCGTTGAGCAGGTGTGCGGTGCTGACCATGAAGAGTATCGGGTACACGGTAGCGCTCCCTGTCGGTGCACATGCCGGAGCGGAAAGATGTCTGGTTGCGGGATTCATGGCATTACGGTTCCTCCAGAATGATACGTATCGTTTTCAGAGCGTTTCGGGTGTCGTGTGCCAGGATGAAGGCGGCCAGCCGGTCGTGGGAGGGCTGCGATGCGAGCAGGTAGCCCGTATCCGCATAGATACGTTTGAAGCCGTCCCGCAGATGGATTGCGGTCGCCCGGTAGAGTTCGCTCAGAATTTCGTTGTGCGTCGCTTCGGCTATAGTCGCGTGGAAGTTCACGTCGGCGTCTATGCACTGTTCCAGCCGGCCCGTTTCGGCCGCCTCTTTCCGTTCGGACAGGTAGGCCTTCATTCTGAAGGCATCCTGCTCTGTATACCTTTCAGCGGCCTTTTCGACGATGGCCGCTTCGAGGATTCGCCGTACTTCGTCCAGCTCCCGGATGTCGGCCCGTTTCAGGCGCTGCGTCATGAGGTCCGGTGCGTTCCGGCTTACGACGAATGTCCCGGCTCCCTGACGTACCCGGAGGAGCCCCATGTCGGAGAGTATCCGGACGGCTTCGCGTACCGTGGAACGGCCGACTCCGAAGATGCGCATCAGTTCCGGTTCGGGGGGAAGTTTCTCTCCGATGCCGAAAGTGCCTGCGGCAATCTGTTCCTGGAGTCGTGCCGCCAACTCTTCAGCCAGCGATTTTTTCCGTATGGCCGGATTCTCCATCATCATATCATCTGATGTTTGTGCAAAGGTAACGCTTTTCCGGGAAAGATGTTTTGTCCGTTCGTTTTTTGTCGCTGGATGACCCGGCCGCAGGTCGCCTCCGAAAAGGCTTCGTTCGGGGGACTGTCGGTAGCAGTGCGTTTGGTAAATGACGGAGTATTGTTCGGAACGGCCGGAATATAAAAGGATGTGATAGGCGTATAAAAAATGATTATTTCAACCGGCGGACATGTTCTGGTAATGTTCATTATATTTGTCCCGGAAAAAGTTATCAATCATAAAACAGAGCGTTATGAAATTTACGAAAAGACTTACCGATGCGTTCAATGAACAGATAAAGGCGGAGATGTGGTCTGCGAACCTTTACTCGTCGATGGCAATCTATTTCCAGAGCATGGGGTTGGCCGGCTGCGCTCATTGGATGAAGAAACAGGCCGAAGAGGAGCTGGAGCATGCCAACAAACTCATCGAGTTCGGCGTTACGCGCGGCGGAGAGATGAAGATAAGCCCGATAGACGCCGTTCCCGGTACCTGGGCGGAACCCAAGGCCGTGTTCGAGCATGTGTACAAACACGAATGCCATGTTTCGGAACTTATCGATAATCTGATGGACGTGGCGATAGCCGAAAACGACAAGGCTACGCAGGAGTTCCTCCGGTGGTTCGTGAACGAACAAGTCGAGGAGGAGGAGAATGCGCAGGCCATTCTCGACAAGTTCAATGTATTCGGCGTGCACGGTCTCTACTGTGTAGACCACGACCTTGCCAAAAGGTAGCGGTATCCGTTTCCGTCGGAACGAAAGGAACAAAGGGCGGCTTTTCGGGCCGCCCTTCCTTTTTCCCGGAAGAAAATCGCGCAGCAACGGTTAGGCCGCCGGCGAATAATTGGCGGTACCGGCACCTGTTGCTAAAAAGAATTTCAGAAAACGAAAGTTTAAGTCATTCCATAGCTCGTGTTACCTTCTGTTTATACCCATGGCTGCGTCGTACACGGTGAAATTATCGGGATGGATACATCGAGGCTCCAGAGTTTGGATTACAGAATAGGCATTTCTGACCGTCTGTTCACCATTGATTACGCAAATCTCGGATACCATCTGACTTTGCCCAACGGAATAGATGCCGGAGTGCCGGTGTGGAACTATTGCGGTCAGCGTAAGGCTCTTATCATAAGCCGACTGCAGAAAGACAAGTTCATGCGACTGTGTGCAGCCATCGAGTTCTGTGCCACCCGCAATATTCCTTTCGAGATTGCGGGGATGTCTGAGAACAGCTCCACGACCAAGAGACTGAAACGCCGATATACCCTGCGCCCCGACGTGTTTGCCCCCGGAGCCATCAACACAAGGGAATTTCTGAAGAAGAATGCGGACAGATACCTTTTTGTTGCAGGAGTCGGGCAAGTTCTTCTCGAAGCCGGTGCTGCGGGCTTTCCATGTCTGCTCGCATCGGATAAAGGAGCCGAATATTCCACATTCCTGACCAGACACAATGTTCGGGAGAATTACGCCAGAAATCTGACGTTGGCCCATCCGGCAGAGCGGCATACCATGTCCGGGTGTCGGACATCGAATTTGGCCAACTCGATGACTACGATATTTCCGATGCCATACGGGAGAATTTCTCCTTTTCCAAGTGTTTTGAGGAGTAACTCAACTATATCAATATCCTCCGTCTCCCCGTTTACGCCCTCAATGGCAAGTGCTGCCTGCCTCGATTCCGTATCATACATATTTACCGAAAACACGTCAATTAGCTGCCTGTGTGTTCGATGTGCCGAAATCATGCGCTTTTACAAAAATGCACCGATATCTTAAATCCTGCCGATGACGTGTGATGGGATATGTCTTCCGGTGACGCTTGTAGCGGGTGCTTTGTACAGCCCGATAGCCCTTTCGGCTTTTGGAAGGCTTTTTGCGCCGTCTTAATTATGTACTTGTTCGTTAGCTTCGTAGTCGTGAAACTGCCTAAATAAAATGTGCCCGACACACTGTGTCGGGCACATTTGTTCGTTTCTCTGCCAATCAACGAGCAAGTGTCAGCTTTATATAATCAATATTCCTCCTCGTTGAAGAAGAAGTCGTCTTTGCTGGGGTAGTCAGGCCAGATGTCTTCGATGCTTTCGTAGATGTCGCCCTCGTCCTCAATCTCGTTCAGGTTCTCTATGACTTCAAGCGGAGCGCCGGAACGGACCGCGTAATCTATCAATTCGTCTTTTGTGGCAGGCCACGGCGCATCTTCCAATTTGGATGCGAGTTCTAATGTCCAATACATAATTTGCCTGTATTTAAGTTGTCACTCAATCCTACAAGGATGCGAATGTATAAAAAAATTTCCAATATGCAACTCCCTCTCATCAATGGGCACTGATTTTCTTGGCTTTTGTCTTATGCCTTATCGTAACGTATTTGCCCGGAGGCTTATTGCGCGTCTGTCCGGTAAAGAGGGCATTTGTCGCCGGCCTTCAGGGTTCCCACAGGATTTCCTCTGCGCCGAGGAGCATGGCGAGTCTTCGTCCGAGTACGTAAAAGTAGTCCGACAGTCTGTTCAGGAACATGAGCGCATTGGAAGAGACGGGGTACTGCGCGGCAGCGCGACAGGCCTGGCGTTCGGCCCTGCGGCAGACGGTACGGCAGATGTGGGCCTGCGATACGACGATGTGTCCGCCCGGCAGGGTGAACCGCTCTATCGGCGGCAGGACGGCGCTGATTTCGTCGATTCGTTTTTCGAGAAATCCGATGTCAGCGCCGTTGAGGTCTTTTACCTTATCTTCGCTGCCATGCCCAAGGGCCATCAGCGATTCGGTGTGCATCAGCAGTCTCGATATGACAATCAGGTCGTCGTCGAACTGTGTAACGTCCTCACCGTTCAACATGTCCCGGAGCATGGCCGTCTGGGCGGAGAGTTCGTCGATGGAACCGTAGGCCTCCACCCGGACGTCGTATTTCGGGACGCGTTCTCCGCCGATGAGGGAGGTACTCCCTTGGTCGCCGCCTTTGGTGTATATTTTCATCGTTTCAGAGTTTTATGTGTTCATTGTTCAGGCCGTCGGAACCGAAAAGAAAGATGACTGTCCGACAATCGATGCTCATTCCTCTGTGGTTGCTTACCGCCTTCATACACCCGCGGTAACGAGCTTTTCCTTTGGCAGGAGAGAGCAGGCAGACGATGTGCCCGGGGGCGGGCAGCGTTTCGTTGCCGACGGTCGTCGCCGTCGTGAAAACCTCCATACTTCCTCCGTCTTCCCTTGCGGGGCTTTCCGCGACAGGTTCTGCGTCTATGCAGCATTGCCGGCATGCCAGATAGTCGTATAGAGCCTGTATCAGGCTGGCCTGCCGTACGGTACCGCCATGTTTCCGGAGAGCCGAATAGACGCTGCCTTTTGCAGGGAGGTGCCGGCGTTTCATGTAGATATTCCGAACCAAACCGTAGGCGAAAGGCGAGTGAACGCCATGTCCCCGGAAATGGCGTAGCCGGCAACAGGAGGCTGCGTGCATGAAAGCGTTGAAGATGTAGTCTCTCGCTCCTGGCATCTATTCCTCGTGTTTAAGCCGGCCGGCCAGACGGCCTGTGGAGAAGGCTATCTGGAGGTTGTAACCGCCGGTGTTGGCGTCGAGGTCGAGCACTTCCCCTGCGAAATACAATCCCCGTACCAGCCTCGACTCCATCGTGGCGGGATTGACTTCACTGACCGTTATGCCACCTGCGGTGACTATGGCTTCTTCGAACGGGCGGTAGTCGCTGACAGGAATGCGGAAATCCTTCAGTGTCCTTATCAATGTTTCCGCCATCTCCGGAGCGGCCTGCCGAAGGAGCCGTTTCGGATGTCCGCCGACGGCTTTGGCTATCGGCATCACCAGTTCTTTCGGGACGAGCCAGCTCCTCATAGGTGATCCTGGGCCGGCGCAGCAGGTCGGCCATCGGGGCTTCCGGACCGAGCTCGCCGGTCTCCCGTCCGATACGTTCACGCAGGGTGGCCTCGTCCAGCGCCGGTTTGAGGTCGACAGACAGCTCTACCCGGTGCCCCTCTATCAGGGCATCTACGGCTGTCCGGCTCATGCGCAGTACGACGGCCCCCTCTACGCCGCGCGGCGAAAAGGACATCTCCCCGAACTCCTCTGCGACGGCCGTTCCGTCCAGAAGAAGTTTGGCGGATATGTTCCGCAGATGCAGTCCGTACAGAAACTCCCGGTCGGGCATGGAGGTCTCCAGCGGGACGAGCGACGGCCGGACGGGTTCGATGGTATGCCCGAGGGCATGGGCCAGAGCGTATCCGTCACCCGTGGAACCTGTGGCCGGGTAGGAGGCACCTCCCGTACAGAGAACGACGGCCGGGGCTTCCGCCCGTCGGAGGAATCCCTTTTTCGTCTTGTAATTGACGCCGCGCACCCGGTTGCCGAGCAGCAGTATCTCGCAGACGGCCGCATGACAGATTATCTCCACGCCCGCCTCCCGACACCACTCCACGAGTGCTTCGGCGATATCCCATGCCTTGCCGCTTTTGGGGAATACGCGTCCGCCCTGTTCGGTGGAGAGCCGTACCCCGAGCCTCTCGAAGAATTTTACGAGTGCCCTGTTGTCGAACTCCGCATAGGCAGGGGCGAAGAACTCCCGGTTGGCCTGTATCTTTGCGAGGAACTCTTCGGCGGGTCTGATATTCGTCAGGTTGCAGCGTCCCTTGCCCGTGATGCGTACTTTGCGTGCGGGTTTCTCCATCTTTTCCAGCAGGACTACTTTCGCTCCGGCCGAGGCGGCGGTACCTGCCGCCATGAGTCCGGCAGCCCCGCCGCCGATTATGATGAGGTCGTATTCCATATGTCCGTCTAATTTTACGCAAAGATAGTCTCTTGTCCACAAAACGTCTTATCGACGGCGGTTATTTATCCGTTGCATGGAAAAATGATTATCTTTGCCGACGCTAAACGAAACCACGATAGAGATATGTTCAGCCGCAGGTTCCTGAGGATAAAAGTTATAAAGGCCCTTTATTCGCATTTCAAGTCGGGATGCGACTCCATGATAACGTCGGAGAAAAATCTCGTCGGCAGCATAGACAAGGCCTATGACCTTTATTTTCAGATGCTCCGTCTCGTGGCGGACGTGAAGGTCTATGCGGAGGAGCGGATTGAGCTCGGGCGCAACAAGAAGCTGCCCACCTATTCCGACCTGCATCCGAATCTGAGTTTCGTCGAGAACGGGGTGATAGCCCAGATAGAAGAGAGCGCGGCGCTCAATGCACGGCTTGAAAAAGCGGCGCTGGGGTGGAACCAGTATCCGGAGCTCATTAAACACCTCTACACCCTGATGTCCGAAAGCGAATACTACAAGCGTTACATGCAGTTGCCGACCCACGGTTATGCAAGCGACCGGACCGTGGTGGAAGACTTCTACATCGAGACGGTACAGAACAACGATATGTTGGAGTCTGTCGTGGAGGAGCAGTCCATCCTGTGGTGCGACGACATAGATTTCGCCCTTATCATGGTGGTACGTACCCTGGAGAACTGCCGGGAGAAGCAGGACGACCTGCCCATCCGGCGTGAGTATAAGAGCGAGGACGACCTTTCCTTCACGAAAGAGCTGTTCCGCAAGACGGTCGTGCATTTCGACGAGTATCAGGAGTATATCGAGAAGTTTACTACCAACTGGGATGTGGAGCGTATTGCGTTCCTCGACAACATCATCCTCGCATGTGCCGTGGCCGAGATTGTCGGATTTGATTCCATACCGGTCAAAGTGACGCTGGACGAGTATATCGAAATAGCCAAATATTACAGTACGCCGGGCAGTAGTCTCTTCATCAACGGCGTGCTCGACCGGATTGTCGAGTCGCTCCGCAGCGAGGGAAAGATAAACAAAACCGGCCGCGGGCTGATGGAGTGAGCGGACAGCGGCGCGATGAAAGTGGGGAGGAGATACATGGCATTGCTTTTAGCCGGAGGCCTTGCGGCCTGCTGTTTCTCCTGCCGTTCTCGTGGAGCTGCGACTCATCTTCCGGGTACGGTGCTGGAAGTCTCCGATTCGTCCATTCTCTCCCTCCGCAGGGATACGTTCGATTTGGGCAGGCTTCGGGAAGGAGAACGCATCGTGAAGGAGTTTTCCGTGAAGAATAGCGGCAATGTACCGTTCGTCGTCAGCAGTGCGGAGTCCGATTGCGGATGTATCGTGTCCGAATACGACCGCCGGCCCGTTGCGCCTGGTGAGTATGCGCCGCTCGGTGTATCGTTCGATTCGCGCGGCTACCGGGGATACCTGCTGAAGAGGGTGGCGCTGACTACCACGTTACGTCGCGAACCGCTGGTATTCTATCTGGAGGCAGTCATCGAATAGGGAAAAACAGACGTTCCGTCTTGTAATTTCACTGAAAAGGCTTACATTTGCAGAACAACATTTTAATATAGTAAGGATACGACGATGAGTTTAAACATGATTTATTTGCAGCAGGCTGCCGCACAGGGAGGCAGCGGTCTCAGTTTCATCATAATGATGGTTCTGATATTTGTCGTGATGTGGTTCTTTATGATACGTCCGCAGCAGAAACGGCAGAAAGAGCTGAACAATTTCCGCAATTCGCTCGAGGTGGGGCAGAAAGTCATCACCGCCGGCGGTATTTACGGCAAGATAAAGGAGGTGAAGGAGGCTTACGTACTGATGGAAATCGACAACAACGTCCACATCCGCGTAGATAAGAACATGATTATGAAAGACCCGACGGACCTGCCCCAGCCGCAGAAGTAGCCGTCGTCCGTTACAGACGATATGCAGCACGGCCGGATAAGTGAACTTATCCGGCCGTGCTTTTCCTGCGGACAGGCATCCGTGCCGTTATTTCGTGGCGACGAAAAACATGTCGAAACATTTGTCGTCGGCTTTCTTGAGAAAATAGTCACTGGTGCAGATGGAACTCGTCAGTTCGTGGTCGGCTTTCAAGAGTTTCCGACGGTTCAGCCGGTTCATGATGTCGTACGGCAGGCGGAGCATCCATCGGGGCAGGTGCTGCTGCAATTTGAGAATGTCGAACTTCATGATGCGTTCCACCGACTGTCGGTTGTTCTCGTAGTATTGCATGATTTTTCCGTTGCCGTATATGCCGAGCGGTTCGTAATCGTCGAAGTAGCAGCCGATGAGTCCCTTGAATTCGTCTACGGTGTACTCTCGCAGATGCCACGGATTGCGCGTGAGCGACATCTCCTTGTTGGGAGTCGTGATTATCAGTTTGCCGCCCGGTCGGAGTACCCGCCGGATTTCGTTTATTGTACCGAAGTCGTCCCTGATGTGTTCGATGACCTGAAAACAGAGGACGAAATCCATGCAGCCCGACTGTATTCCCTTTAGGGGAGGCGCCTTCATCCGGCAGAACTCGACATTGCCGCCTTCCGGCAGGATGCCGGCCGGGGGAGGTGTCTTATCTATGGTGGTGAATCTGTCGGCATGTGGTGCAATGACGGATACGCCGTATCCGCTTCCGGTTCCTATTTCCAGTACGTTGCCGTGGACTATTTCCGCTGCCTTGCAGTAGGCCAGCATGGAACGCTGGAAAACGTAGTTGTCGGATGCATCCGTTTGAGATACCCGCTCTGCGCTCTGTATGGCCATTGTGTCACCCTTTCTTTTTTATTGCCTTTATCGTTCCATCCTCTGTATACACCGCTCCGTGGCTCAGCAGGTGGCCGAGCGCCCGCTTGAACACCTTTTTGCTCATGCCCGTGACGGCGGCCACCTCTTCCGGGGAACTTTTGTCGTGCAGGGGGAGGGTGCCTCCCGCTTCGTCAATGAGGAGTGCGAGCCGGCGGGCCGCATCCTTCACCTCATCGAATCCCTGCCGTTGCAGGCTGATGTCGATTCGGCCCTCCTCCGTGATGCGGTTCACATATCCTTCGAGTCTGTCGCCGATGTGTATCGGGCGGAACAGTTGGTTGTCGTACAATACGCCCCAATGGCGGTTTTCGACGACGACCCGGTAACCGACCGGAATGCGGCGGGCCACCAGGATATCCACCCGCTGCCGTGGACGGACGGAAACGGATTCGTTGGAGATGAAGCCGTTGAGTTTCGTGGTGGCGACTACCCGACCCGAAAGGTTGTCGCGGTAGACGAATACCACGTATCGCTTGCCCGGTTCCATTCGGAAGGACTGGTTGGAGTTGGGTACGAAGAGGTCCTTGGCCGTTATTCCCCATGCGAGGAATGCGCCGTGCAGGTTCTTGTCCACCACTTCGAGAAAAGCCGTTTCGCCCGCAGCTGCATAGGGGCGTTCGGTCGTGGCGGTCAGCCGGTTTTCGGTATCGTGATAGACGAACACCTCTTTCGTGTCGCCAATTCGGTCAGCGAGCGACACGTAGCGGTTGGGAAGCAGCACTTCGTTGCCTTCCTCGTCCGCGAGGTAGAGTCCGTAATCGGATATTCTGTTTACCGTCAGTGTGTGGTAGCTTCCCGCCTGCAGCATGATTGAAGATTTATCTCTTGCAAAGTTAAGCCGGAATCCCCTCATTTCCGCATGCCGGAGGATTTTTATTTGTCGCAGTTGAATGGTGTATCGTGGACCTGGCGGCGTCAATGTCGTCATAAATCCCTACTTTTGCGGAAAACTCATGGAGATGGTATTGCGGGCAGCATTGCTTCAGATGGATATCGAGTGGGGAAAGCCTGCGGCCAATCGGGCCGTAGCCGGGCGGTTGGTACGTGCCCTGCACGATACGGATATTGCCTTTCTGCCGGAGATGTTCACCACGGGATTCATGGCTGCAGACACCGCTCTGGCCGAACCGATGGAGGGGCCTTCGGTGGAGTGGATGCGTTGTACGGCAGCCGAAACGGGTATCGCCCTGGCCGGAAGCCTTATCATAGGCGACGGCAGAGAACGGCCCTACAACCGGTTCGTGTTCGCCTTTCCGGACGGGCGTATCGATTGGTACGACAAACGGCACCTTTTTTCGTTCAGCGGCGAAGATACGCTGTATGCTCCCGGATGCGTCAGGGTCGTATTGGAATACAAGGGTTTCCGTATCCTGCCGATGGTGTGCTACGACCTTCGTTTCCCCGTGTGGAGCCGCGCTCGGTCGGATTATGACGTGGCTGTCTATGCGGCATCCTGGCCGCAGGCCCGGATAGGGGCGTGGGATGCCTTGCTTCGGGCGCGGGCCATCGAGAATCAGTGCTACGTGCTCGGCATCAACCGGGTGGGCAGCGACCCGTCGGCCTTTTATGACGGCCATTCCGTCGCAGTGGATTTCTTCGGCAATGTCATGGGCAGGCTGGCGGAGGGCGAAGCGGGCGTTATTCGTACCGAACTCGACCACGAGCGGCTCGATGCCTACCGAGAACGTTTCCGGGCATGGGAGGATGCCGACCGTTTTACGCTGACGGTGTAGCGCGTTCCGTTTTCCTTCGGCCGACTGTTGCGGCAGAAGAGTTGCGGAAATAAAATCGTATCTTTACACGTTTAATTTATCAATGGGATTCCGATGAAAAGATTGACTTTGTATGCGGCGACATGCGCGGTTCTGCTCGCGGGGTGTTCGCAGCCCTCCTATTCGCAGGTCTCGGCGGGGGGAGAGGAGTTTTCTGCTATCGCTCTGCCGGCGTTGCCCGAGAAGCTGGATTTTGCGGGCGAAGAGGTGCCGCTGGAGTATTTCGACGTCCGGGAGGCTCTTCAGCGGGAACTGCTCGTGACCTCGTACATGCATTCCGGTACGTTCCGGACGCTGCTGAACAT
>ERZ1504597.208-NODE-208-length-23516-cov-4.487703_pt1 | contig 23516 bp, 27 predicted proteins | sample MGYA00571819_ERZ1504597 | MGnify/ENA primary metagenome ERZ1504597 (study PRJEB39906, sample SAMEA3182061) | gut metagenome | biome: human; feature: gut; material: Stool; isolation source: human stools | place: Canada | collected 2013-01-14 ... | reverse complement strand
ATCCCAAGTTGAGCCGCAAGCGGCTTTTAGAAAAAATCTCCAGCCTGGCTAAAGCCAGGTAGTATTTTTCCTAAAAAACTTGTGCTATGGAAAAAACCGTTTGGGGGGTTCTCATACAAAAACCCCTCGGAACTCAAGGTAAACGCAAGACGACCACACCGACAGCCCCGAAAGACCAAAATGGGGTTGTCTTGATACAAAAACATCGGAATCTTAGGCATCCGCAAGTTTTTTGTGGGGGAGGGGGTGAGGTGGGGAGTTTACTATCGGAAAAAATCAGGTAGTAAATACTAAATTTAGTAAATACTAAAATACTACTTTTATTGATAATTGTCTGATAAATAGTTGCTTAAATGTTGTTTAAATACTTGCGTATCTCAAATAAAAGTGCTATCTTAGAGGTATAGAAAAAGAGATGACAACCTTTAGAACTGGCTCACCCACCAGGATAAAGAACGGGGGACGTAGTTATGAAAACTGATTATTTCGACAAGGCAGCGCAACAGTTTGCAAATTTGATGATCGAGAAGATCCAGCAGGTAGAGGACAACTGGCAAAAACCCTGGATCACCATTGCGGCGAATACACGCAATTTCTTTCCGCAGAACCTCACAGGGCGCAGGTACGCCGGAGGCAACGCCTTTTTACTCCTTTTCCTTTGCGAGAAATTCCAGTACCAGACACCCGTATTTATGACGTTCAACCAGGCGAAAGATGCCGGGATCTCCGTGCTGAAAGGATCGAAATCGTTTCCGGTCTATTACTTCCTTTTCTACGTGTACCACAAGGAAACACGCAAGAAAATAACCTTTGAGGAATACAAGGCGTTAAGCCGGGAGCAGCAACAGGAATACAACGTTATACCGACCTATAAATATTACTCGGTCTTTAACCTGGATCAGACCAATTTTTCGGACGTGAGGCCGGAAGAATGGGAAGCGTTAAGGGAGAAGTTCAGAGGGGGACAGGCAGAGCAGCCCGACGGGACAATCGGAGAGGCACATCCCGAAATAGACGCCATGCTGGAGGCGAAAAGCTGGTTTTGCCCGATACGGGAGCAGCAAGGCGACAGGGCTTTTTATTCTCCTTTGGCCGATTATATCGTAGTGCCGCTTCGCTCGCAGTTCGTCGATATGGAGAGCTTTTACGAAACGCTTCTGCATGAAATGGGACATTCCACGGGACACCCCACCCGATTGAACCGGGATCTTGCGCACCCGTTCGGATCAGAGGAATACGGCAAGGAGGAATTAACGGCCGAGTTCGCCGCAGCCCTGGCAGGAATGTTTTTCGGGATAGCCGAACATATACGCACTGAAAACGCCGCTTATCTGAAAAGCTGGATAAAGGCGATCCGGGAAGAACCCAAGTTCATTTTAAACGTACTGGCCGACGCTATGAAAATTGTCAAGATGATAGCCGGGAAACTGAATATCTCCGTAGAAAGCGAGGAAACGGCAGCAGATGAAGCGGAACAGGTGGCATGATACAAGGAAGATCCCCCGAAAGGGGGACAGCCTTTAGGGGGGAGTTCTTTTTGGCACTCGCCCCAAAAAGAACCAAAAAACGCTTTGCCGCTACACTCCGTTTCGCTTTCATGGCTCTGATAATGCGTTTTTTGATTGGATAGATATATATTTGTAGATAAAATAATGTAATATGAACAAACCGAAGGTTATACAGATTATTGATGTTGTTTCCAATGCGATAGCCGGAAACCGTATCGACGAGGATTTTATAAAGAGTTGTATTTACGGAAAAGTGAATGCGGAACTGTATGCGCATCTTTTAGGCAAATACAGGGGGTATGACGGGGATTTCTTTCAGTTTTATTTGGGGACGGACGATCAGATAAACCGGGCTTTATTGGAGAACCTGGGGATTAAGGTCGAACCCGACAAATATCCGGACTATGATAGCCGGATTGTTGCGCAGGTCGTCCAGGGAAAGAAAAGGTTTGATATTTATCCTTTCGAGTTGGAAGCCTTTAACAGATATGCCATGTTTGGCAATAATAATGCGCTTTCATGCCTGAAAGGGATTTCCCCGACAGCCGGACAGACCGTCCGGGAAAACGGTATTAACGAGTATGGAAACGCCTTGAATTGGTCGCTGTTCTGGGTAAAGGCAAATCCGGAGGACAAAGCCCTGTTAGTGGATCACGTTTTGAATATCCCCGAACGATGATAGCGGAATATTTCATTTACCGGAGAAAGGGGGATAAAGAGCCGTTTATCTCCCTGGGGGAAATGCCGCAGTACGGGTTAAGGCCGAGACAGAGGTTTACCGGGAAAAAACTTAAAATAGAGGTGATCCGAAGGCTTTCCGGCGTGGAAATAGAGCAGACGGCCACCACTCCGCAGATAAACGCCTATATCAAGGCGAATATCTATGATACCGATCGTTGGCCGGAATACCGGAAGTTATACCGACAGGTGGCCGGGGAGGTGGAAACCGTCGCCGACATCTTTACGCTCCAGTATATTTTAGTAGCCGAACTGGAGGATCAGACCAAGACGGGAAGGGACTGCCAGGAGCAGCCGACAGATCCGAAAGACGAGAGGCTGATACATTTAATCCGGTGCGAGCTTATGGGTGAACCCCTGGAAATGTACAAGACGATGATAAACCCGATCATCGCCTTAAAGAAACGTTTCGTTTGATACTTTATCTACTAAAAATAGTAGATACTACTTTTAGTATTTTAGCTCGTGCGCTCAATCCTGGGAGAGATACGCATCGGTGTACTCTTTAAGTTCCCGATATGCCTTGTCTAACTCTTTTTTGGTATGACGCTTGAATTTTTTATGCCTTAATATGAAAGGCAACCGTTGGTTTATCTCTTTTCCGTACTCGTCCAGGCGTTGTTTCCCAATTCCGGTAAGAACGACGTGGGTACGGTCGTCGGAAAAGTGGATCTCTTTTAAATCTTCCATTGTATCTAATATGCGGAGGATGATTTTCTCGTAAATGGGGGTACGCCGTAACGGGTGTTCGAGCATGGGGGAATTGTATTTTATATCGAAATTCTCGATGATCTCCGTCTGCACTTCCTCTATATGCTTGGGGAGTGCTTTTCCCAGCGTGTAGTAAACGGCTATCTGAAAGTCTTTGTAATTTGGAAACATGGGCGTATATGGTTTGTTGGGAACGTGGATATTTTATATATTTCCGTTCCGGGATTCTTCGGCCGAAAGATAGGAAAATTATCTCAAATAATCTTCCGGATAGATGCGTTTTTTAGTATATACTAAAAATAGTATTTTTGTAATGCGCATTACAGTAATGTATTTTGTAAACGTAACGTGTACTTATTCAAGCTTTTTAGTAAAATGGGTATCTTTTATATCCTGTTGTACTAATATTAGTATTTTAGTATTTTTGTAATGTACATTACAAAAATATCCGTATCTTTGCATTCGGATTGAAAAACAAAAGGCTTATGATAACGACGATCCAGTTTAAGACGTTGGACGACTTGTATCAGTTTTACAACGACGCAATTTTTAACGGTGAGCTTTCGGAATGTATCGTGAATATGTCCCGTCACGGTGGGGCGTTCGGCTTTTTCGCCGCTAACCGTTGGAGAGGGGACGGCCAGGAAAAAAAGGTCGTTCACGAGATCAGCATCAACCCCGATTTCATGAACCGGGAAGATCGGGACTGGCATTCTACCCTGGTACATGAAATGTGCCATTTGTGGCAGGAGGATTTCGGCAGGCCGAGCCGGGGAGGGTATCATAATTCGCAATGGGCTGACAAGATGATCCAGGTCGGACTGATGCCGTCCGACACTGGGGAGGCCGGAGGCAAAAGGACAGGCCAGAGCATTACGCATTATATCATTCCGGGAGGGAAGTTCGAGCAGGTTTTCAATACGCTAAGCCGGGAGGATCTGCAAAACTTACGGCTTAGGTACAAGCCGACTTTGGCGGCTGTACCCACCCGGCCGATCCGCATTACTGGAGGCGACGGGGACGAAACGGAAGAACCGGGAGATCCGGACGAGGGGGAGAGCAAAAGCGGAAAGCGGAAGAAATACACTTGTGGGTGCGGCTGTAACGTGTGGGGAAAATCCGGGCTGGTGTTAAGGTGCGGACTGTGCGACACTGATTTTACGGAGCAATAGGAAACAGTGCAAAGGTCAGAAGCCCCCAGTAAAAACCCCGCCGGAGGCAGATTTCAAGCATACTCGTTTTACTAAAATACTAAGATAAGTCTATACTAATCTTAGTATTTTAGTATTATTGTAATGCGCATTACAATATAGGAATGTATGAAAAAGTGGGGATGTCGTAATACGTCAATTCGCCCCACTTTTAAGGCTTGACGTGCAATAGCCGTCAGCCCCCAGACGGACGGGAACCACCCCGGCCGCACACAAATATAGAAAATCTTCCGGATTTAACCAAACAGGTCGGGATCTTTCTTTTTCCCCCTGGCCTTGATACCGAAATCCTCACGCAGCATCTTTGCCAGTGAATTATGTGCGTGGGCTGTGCTCATTTCGCCGCTGCAAACCTTTTCGTCATAATAGGCGCAACGGTCGTACACGTCTTTCAGCCGTCCGCTTTCCAGGATCTTGTCGAGTGCTCTTACCGGGGTGTTGTCGCTCGGATAGCTTAAAGCACCGTAAACCCAACGGTAAACGAACGAGTATTGTTGTTGCTGGTCGCCTCGCAGTTCTTGGGGATTTCTCGCATGGATGAACAGGATAATCGTGTCGGCTTTCGGTTTTTGCCCCTTTTTAGGCGTTTTGCAGATGAATTTGTAATCGAACCATACATCGGCCTCGCTTTCCTTGATTCGTGTCTGTGCAGGCCTTAAAACCTTTTGGTCGATCTGTGCGTTCGAGTAGGAGGCCGGGATCTCCAGGTCTTTGCAGAATTGCTCGATCGAGTAATAATACTCCCGTCTGTCCCGTTGGCTGCAAATGATCTTGTAGAGCCGCTTGGTGTAATTGCCCCGGAGGGTTAAGGCGATGTTCTTCCCGTACCTTGTACCGCCGACACCCGTACCGTAGTAGAGCAGGAAAGGGATCGCCCAGGGGTTGAGTGTCAGGGCTACCCGGTTTGTGCCTTTGATGTTGTGTACCGTCGTTATCACCACCCCGAACGTTTCCACCGTCTGGTGGATATTGGGATGCACCCAGCGAAAGGAAAAGTTTTTCCGCATCATGGCGATAGCCTCTTTCAGAACTTTGCTCTTGTTGTTCTTTCCCCCGGCTTCGTCGCATTTGATCTCGACGACAGGCTGGTTAAAGAGGTCTTTAGGCAGTTGTTTTTCCCTGGTCATGTGTTGCTGGATCTGGTCGCTTATGAGCGTTAGGAGGTTTTCTTGCCACTCGGTCACGGAATACTGGCCGAATGTTACGTTATTCGGCTGGATTAACATTACTTCTTCCTCCGTAGGAGGAATATAGAGGGTGATGTCGTTGGTCGCCATAGGCTTGTTTTTTGAGTTCGGGACAAAGTTAAAGAAATAAAAGATACCACCAAAAAATACTTGGTATTTTTTATCGTAACCTTTAGTAAAATGGGTATTTATCGGAGGGGGCAATTTTAGTAAAATGAGTATTTTCCCCCTTTGGATTTTAGTAAAATGAGTATTTTAGGTTGTGTTTTTGCGTTTATAATGATTTGTTTTTCAGTTAATTGCAAATACAAAAACGTTTTCTTACAAAGAACCTCTACAAAGACTATTCTCACAAAGAAGGAAAATTTTAGAGAATTGCAAGCTTTGGAATGGGCGGAAAATGCACATTTTGGAAGCGAAAAAAGAGAAACGGAGAAAAACGAGCGAAGCGTTTTTTAGGGCAATTTTTCCGTGCGTTAAAATATGTAAATTTTCGTTTTCGTACTATAAAAATCAAAGAAAATCGGGACGATTGCGCCATTTTGCAAATGTACATTTTTTTCGGGCGGTGTACATTTGTAATGTGCATTTTAGGGACTGGGTGTCTGATGTATTGGAGCGAAGCCGTGCGTAGCGTTCCAGGAGCGACGAGCAAAGCAAGGAGAGAGAAACGACGGTTTACCAAAGTGAGCAAGCAGTCATTGGACTTAGTCCAATGCTGATTTTTTAAATTGCTGATATATAGTCATTTACTTGTTTGTATGTATGCAAATCGCATACATATTGCATACATTATTTTGATAATTCATTGAATTATAGTATATTGTAGCCGATATTTATGTATGCAAACCCCTATACGTGAAATTATGGCAACAACAAGTAAAGATACGTCTATCCGTATAAAGGAAAGTACAAGGTTCAGGCTTGATATGCTGAAAGGAAGCAAATCGCACGATGCGTTCGTAGCCGAAATGTTACTCTATTTTGAAACGACGGGGATCACTCCGCAGTCGAATGTAATGCCGCCGAACATTGCGGCCAAAGAGCAGGCAAGCCGGGTGATCGAGGTTGTCCGGGGCATCGAGAAATCCACTAACGTAAGGCTGAAAAACATCGAACAGCTCCTTTTGTCGCTTGTCGGGGAAACGAAAACGCCAGGGGACAATCCGGACGAATATATGCACATCTCACAGGTGCAGGAACTTTTGGAGCGTTCCAGGCAACTGGAACAGGAGGCCAGGGAAAATCGGGAGAAGGCCGGGAAGCTGCAAACGGATCTTGAAATGGCCCGGCAGGAGAAAGGAACTCCGGCCGTCGGATGCAACACGCACAAGATCCTGGAGATCGTGGAGCGCATCGACGAGGTGAAGAAGATACCGACATTCAACGATACGGTTTATGAGATAGACCGTAATACGCTGGATATGTGGGTGAAAAGGTTAAAGGACGAACTAAAGAAATAAGCCTATGTTTGCCAAAATACACCCGGCCGAGGACGTGAAAAGCGGAAATACGGGAAGCTGTCACGACCTGGTGCGTTATCTGGAAAAGGAAACGGGGGAGGGGCAGCGTTTTTTCTCCCATACGGAACAGGATATTTCACCCGAACGGGTAATTATGGATATAGACGGGAACAAAAAGGCGTTAGGGGCTAACGACGCTAAATTTTTCATGCTTTCGCTCAATCCGTCGCAGTCGGAACAAATGCACCTTATCGGACGGGAAGTGGACGATTTTAAGGAACTTACATCACAGGAAAAAAAAGAAGTTTTCCAAAAGCTGGAGGAGTTTACCCGTTCGGCTATGGATGAATACGCCTTGAACTTCGGACGGGACAATATCAGGGGAGGCCGGGATCTCATGTATTACGCACGTGTGGAAACGGAACGATCCTATCATCCGGAAGATGAAGAGGTGAAACAGGGGATCGCCAGGATCGGAGATCCTAAACCCGGTTTGAACTTGCACGTTCACGTAATCGTTTCACGAAAGAGCCTGGACGGGAAAGTGAAACTTTCTCCGGGGGCTAAATCAGCCGGGAACACCTGGGAACTGGAGGGCAGGGGGACGGTGAAACGGGGCTTTTCACATGAGGGCTGGAAAGTCAGGGTACAGGAATGTTTTAACCGGAAATTCGGTTACCAGGCTAAAGAGGGGGAAACTTATGTACGTCCGCAGGTATCGGCCGAGATCGGGAAGATTACGAACCCGGAGCTTAAAAGGATATTGCAGGACGAGCAGTTTACGGCGGCAAACCAGGTCGTCGCAGCCATGAGGGAACAAGGTTACACGCATCAGGTACGGAAGGGGGTGCATTCCTTTTCACGGGAGGGTGAAGTGTTCCAGGTTGAACACAGGCTTTTGAAAGCGTTTGAGAAGCAGCTATCGGACGAGCAGCTAAAAAGCATAACGGAACGTTTCGACTTGACAAAGTACGAGGCGAACCCGGCCGGGTACAGGGAGAAGGGTTTGCAGGTAAAGGATATAAGTTTCTCGACGTATGTCAAAGATGAAGCACAGAAAGGGGAAAAGGCCTTGAAAGAGGTCGCTTATAAAGTGGTTTATGATGAACAAAACCATACGACGGTATCGTTCGCAACAGTCCGGCAGTTCGCATACGAGCACCGGATAAACCTGGTGAAAAGCGAACCGACGGCCGAAGCCGTCTTGAAGAAGGTCAAGAACCCGGATCTTAAAAATCTGTTGGAGAACTACCGTTTCACGTCCGCTAACCAGATTGTCGTAGCCATGAAAGAGCAAGGCTACACGCATAAGGTACGGAAAGGGGTACATTCCTTTTCACGGGAGGGTGAACGGGTGAGCATACGGCACAAGGATCTGAAAAAATTCGCAGATCCGAAACTGGAGAGCCGCCACATGGAGGGCATTATCGAACGTTTTAACCTGTACAAGTACAAGCAGGAGGGTGTGGCCTACCGGGAAAACGGCCTGGAGGCCAAGAATATTTCTTTCCTGACATACCAGAAAGTGCCGATCGAGCCGGAAGAGGATAAGAGCATGACCGGAAAGCCGGAAGCAAAGGAGGAAGCGCAGCAGCCACAGCAGGAAACGCCGGGGAACGAGGTACGTCCAGAAGAAACGGAAAACGAAGCGGAAAAGCCCATGCCCGAACCCGATCCGGTCAGATACAGGAAAGAGCTTAAAGAGGTGTCTTATGATGTGTTGTTTGATAAGGAAACGAAAACCTATGTGCCGATTTCGGCGATCCGTAAATACGCATACGAGAATGGGATCAACTTGATAGACCGATATAAGCACGGGTACGCAGTCAGGAACGAGGATCTTAGGGAGTGCCTGGCAAATCCCGAATACCGGACGGTTAGGCAGATAAACAAGGCCATGAGGGAGAGGGGATATACGATCGAAAGGGACGAGGCCGGAAACTATACTTACATTAAGGGGGAAAGTTCTTTCTTCATGGAACGCCGGGATTTGCTTGCCTTTACCGGGTACGCCAAAGATACCGGAGGCCGGGAAAGGGAGAGGGGGGCGTACCGGAACGCAGACAAGGCCGTCGGGTTTATCGGTGGTAAGGCAAAACAAAAGTTGATAAACGAGATCCTGGGGGATAGTTTCAGGACGGAAAGGATGCTTGTAGGCAACGTGAAAAAGGCCGTCAGTCTTATACAGAACCCGGCTAACATAAAAATGATGCTGATAAAACAGATCGGCAGTTTTTTAAACCCGTTTAAAGAGTTATGATATGATGATGTATATTATTATAGGGATCGCCTGCCTGGTGGGGATCATCGTTGTTGTGCTGTTGCTTCCAAATTCCGGGAAACAGCAGCAAAAGGGACAGAAATACCGTTTTGAACTGTCGGCCGGGGGTGGGAGGAAAATAACCTTTGCTGATCCGTTCGATAATTTCCTGGTCTATGGTGGGGCGAACTCCGGAAAGACCAAAAGTATAGGAAAGCCCTTGTTAAGCCAGTATATACAGGCCGGGTTTGCCGGATTTGTCTATAATTACAAGGATTTCGACCTGGCAAGAACGGTCGTACACCTGGTAAAAAAACATAATTACCCTTATGGGTGCTTCCAGATCAGTTTCACGGATATGGAACGGACGCACCGGACAAATCCGATACGTCCTTCCGTGGTGAAGAATGAAACCTTGTTCTTGCAGCTAATGGATGATATGCTGACCGCCTACCAGGGAAAGGACGGTAAACGGGACGAGTGGTTTAACGGGGCGTTGGGGATATTAAGGGGCGTTTCAATCCGGTTTTATAATGACTATCCGCAGTTTTGCACGATACCTCATATCGTTAATTTCATTTGTTCAGCCGGAACTGTCCGGATAACGTCGTTCCTGGAGGGCAAGCACCAGAGCCGGGTACTGGCCGGGGCGTTCCTGGATGCAAAGGACAGCCCCAAGACGCAAAGCAGCTATCTAAGCAGCCTTACCAACAGTTTAAGCACGCTCGCCAACGAGAAAAAGGTGTGTTATGTCCTTTCCGGAAATGATTTCGACTTTAACCTGATAGATCCGGAATGTCCGAAATTGGTTGTCGTATCGAACGCCTATCAGATCGAAAACCTGATTTCCCCGGTTATATCGCTTATGCTTTCCATTTCATCCCGGCGTTTCACGCTGGCGAATAAAGTGCCGTTCTTCTACTTTCTGGATGAAGCGACCACGTTCCGGATCGCCGATTTCGAGAAACTGCCCTCCGTTCTAAGGGAATATCTTTGCAGTTTCGTTTTTCTTACGCAGTCGGCGGCGAAGATTGAGAAGATATACGGGAAATATGACCGAAGTTCGATAGAATCCAATTTCGGGAATCAGTTCTTTGGCCGGACAAAGGATATAGAGGCCTTGAAAAGCTATCCGCTTGTTTTCGGGAAAGAGGAGAGGCAGAGGGTTTCAAAGACCACCGGAAGCGGCCGGGGAGGGGAGAACCGCAGCCGTACCGTTTCTACGCAGAAAGAGGAGATATACGACACGAATTTTTTTACCAGCCTGAAATCTGGCGAGTTCGTGGGAAGTGCGGCACATTCCAACATGAGGGACTTTCATTTGAGGTTTGAAATGTACAAGGACAAGGAAGATCCGCTTCCGATCGTGCATCCCGTACTGGCCTCGGACATAGAGGAAAATTACCAGCAGATCATAAAGGATATACAAGGCATTGAATAACAAGGGAAGTGTGGCGACGTTCTACAAAGTGTGGGACAACTCCACACTTTTTTGTGGAATATAAAAAGAAGGTAAAATTATAAAAGTTTGATAATTAGTGTATTTATTAAAACAGTAGTGTATTATGTTAAATTGGAATGGATTTTGTACAATATAATTGTATAAATACACTCCAGTTTGAAACTCCAGTGCAATAGCAAAGGTTGTTTTTAGATTGGCCGGATAAGAATTTATTTACTTGAATACTTAAAATAAACTCCTTATGAAAACGCCTTTGTTTATCTTGCTCCAGGCTACTGGAGGTATCAGAAATGAAGTAAACACTTTCCTTAGTGATTATGCCGTTCCGGTGATCGCCATGCTCCTGATCGTGGGAGTGGGTATCGGTGTGGTGATGAATTATGATAAGATTATAGACCGGGACGGACAGGGAACAAGAAAAGAGGGTATCGTAAACTTGCTCTGGGTGGTTGGCTACATCATTATCGGGCTTGCGATCATTGCCGCCGTTATCGCACTTGTCAATAGCAAACTCAAAATGTCCCTATAATGGACTTCCAGGTCAGAAAGGGGTTGGAAACGCCCCTGAAAGTACATGGAATGAGTACGAAGTTTTTTTGCATATATTGTGTTATCCTGGCTGTGATTGTCCTTTTTGTCGTGGGCTTCCTGACAAATGCCATGAGTGGGAAGGGATCTTTTTTTGTCTTTATCGTTTCGCTGGTGGCCGGGGCGTTCGCCTCTGTGGTCTTGCGGATCGTCTTTATCAACCTTTCCACGCAGCGCAAGTTCGGCAAGTTCAAAAGACAGGTGTTCGTCATATCGAATAAGGATCTGTTAAACAGCCTGTAAAAATTCTTTTTATGAAAATATCGGCAGCGCAAGCGTACTGTATCTTGGATACGGTAGGATCTTCCATACTTACCAAATCCGGCGAAATATCCGTTTCCTACCTGTTGGAATTGCCGGAGGCCTATTCGTTGGATCGTTCGGATCTGGAGGAAAGGCATAACGAGTTATTCCGGGCCTTCCAGTATGTTCGAACCGGGTTTATACACAAGCAGGACGTGTTTTTACGCCGGAAATTCAAGCCGGAATATGTGATCGAGGGGGAGGGCTATATACAGACGGCCGAAAGGAAGTATTTCGACGGCCGGGAATACCTGCATCACTTCTGTATATTGTCCTTTACGCTTTCGGGACTGCAAAGCCTTGAAAAAGCATACCAGGCCAATCCGTTGGCGTATAGCGAGAAACTGGCGAAGGCAGACAGGGACAGGCTGGCCGAGTTTCTGGAGTCGGTGGAGAGTGCCGTTTCCATTATCCGGAATATCCGCAGCACGCAGATCCGGCCGTTGGACGTGGCCGAGGTGAAACAGCACCTTTTCCGGTATGTGAACGGTTTCCATGACGACGAGGGACTAAGGGATATACAGTGTTCCGATATGATAAGGATCGGACAGAAAAAAGGGGTGTTCTTTGCCGTTTGTGATGAAAGGTATCTGCCAGACAGGATGAAAGTACATGTTACGGACAGCACTTTGCAGGAGGCAAACAGCCAGCTTTATATGTCGATGCTGGAAAGGATCGGCGTTCATGTGCCTTGTTTCCATGTGGTAAACCAGATATGGAAGTTCGCCGGGGGGAGCTACCGGGAGGAACTGGCCGAGAGGGTGAAGCTGTTCGGCCGTTACCGGGAGTTCGACAAGGCAATAAAGATCCGTTATGACGGCCTGGCTTCGTATGAGCAGGAGATCATTAACGAGGAAAACGTGCTTTGCAAAACGCACCTGAACGTGTTGCTGTTGGAGGACGACGAAACGATCCTGAACCGACAGACGGAACAGGTAAAAATGATTTTCACGAACGCCGGGTTTAAATATTACATTCCAAGTTACGAGGGGCTTTATAATATCTTCATCGGCTCGATCATCGGCCGGGAAAACAACCTGAATCCGGATTACCTGTTTCTTTCGGATCTGCATTCGTCGCTCTGCATGGGGATCAATTACTCTACGTTCCGCAGCGACAAGGAGGGGATCTTGTTTAACGAACGGCTGTATCAAACGCCGATCCGAAAGGACGTTTGGGACGCAGATAAGAAACGCATCCCGGCACGTAACATGATTATCGTCGCATCGACGGGTGGGGGAAAGTCGGTTACGTCGTTGAACATCATCCAGCAGAATATCGAGCAGAATTATAAACAGATCGTCGTCGAGTTCGGAAAGAGCTTTTATCAGCTTTCGCAGTTGTATCCGGACAGGTCGCTGCATATTGATTATGACGGTAGCAGCCCGTTGGGGATCAATCCGTTCTATACGGCCGGGAAGCAGCCGGACAACGAGAAGATAAAGACGCTTGTAAACCTGGTGCTTAAATTCTGGCGGTCTAAGGCGATCATGGAGGACACGAAACAGGTCGTTTCGCTGACAAAGATCATTTGCCGTTATTACGAGGATATTCCCGACGGCCATTGTTTCCCGGACTTTTACAGATACGTCCAGAGAGAGGGGAAAAAACTGTATGAGCGTTTGAATATCCTGCCGGAATACTTCGATATAGACAGCTTCCTGCACGTGTGTTCGGAATTTATGCCGGGGGGCTTTTATGAGAATGTGTGCAAGCCGTCCCCATTGGAGAATGATATGCAGAACCGGGATTTTATCGTCTTTGAGCTGACGAAGATAAAGAAAGACCCGTTCCTGATTTCCGTCATTATGACAATTCTTTTCGATACGATAGAGAACAAGATCCTTTCGGATCGTTCCGTCAGGGGGATGCTGATCTTTGACGAGTATGCGGAAAGCCAGTCTATCAAGGACACTTTTTCAGGTGCGGACATACATTCGACGGTGGCGTTCTGTTACCAGAAACTCCGCAAGGAAAACGGGGCGGTGGGTACGATCGTCCAGTCTTTGGCGCAGCTTCCCGATAACGAGTACACGAAAGGCATTATCGCCAATACGCAACTCTTATACGTGCTTCCAGCCAACGAGATCGTTTACGACCAGACGGTAGAGGCGTTCCATATCAAGAACCGGAGCCACGTAAACCTGATGAAGTCGATCCGTAACGACTTTTCAGGGGTACGGCCGTACTCGGAGATATTCATCCGGTTTATGGATAGTTACGCAACGGTGGTACGTCTGGAGCTTTCACCGGAAAAATTGCTTGCGTTCCAGACCGACGGCGAGAAATGGAACAAGTTGCAGGAGATTTATAAGGAGGCCGGGAGCATGGAAACGGCCATAGAGAAGTATAAACAGTTAAAACGGAAAAGTTATGAAATGGAAATGTCTATGTAGTTTGGCTGTGATGATATGCTGTTACTGTACGGCGTTCGGCCAGTGGGTGGTGTCCGATCCGGCCTTGACGCAGCTATCGAAAATAACCTGGGCGAAGGAACTCAAACAGGCATACGAACAGTTTCAAGTGCTGGGGGAATCCAGGGACATCCTGACTAAAAGCCTGGATCTGTACCGGCAGGTGAACGGGGTTATCAAAAACTCCAAAATGGTGTTGCAGGTGCTTTCCATGCAGGGGGAAATGTTGGAACTGGCGGCGAAAGAGTGTACCCGGTCGGACGTGTTTACCGGACAGGAGGCATACGGGGAATATACGGCCGTGCTGAACAGGATCATGGAGGAGAGCGTGCTTTCCTTTGACCTGATCCGGACGATCATATCGCCCTCGGTGAGCATGACCGACGGAGAGAGGATAAAGATTATCGTGGATCTGGATAACAAGCTGAAAGAGAACCGGGACAAGATGCTCGACGAGAGAGCGAGGTTTAATACGGTCAATGACGCAATAAAGCGGATCGCAGCCCTGAAATCAACAGCCAAGAAGTGAGCCTATGGAAGTGATCGACAATGTGATTAGCGCATACGAGGCCGTCAAGATGAACGGTGTCAGCCAGGGGATTATCGCCCTTTGTTCCTTTATCGCCGTTATCATTGTGATACAAAAGTTTGTGACGGCATGGAAAGAGGCCTTTAGCGAGGGGGACAAGCCTGTTGATATGAAACAGTTCTTTAAACTGTTCTATATCTATATTTATGTGTTCGCCATTATCATGGTCGCACCGTTCGCCTTTACGATTGTGGAAACGGCTTTGGGGAATATCCAGAACGAACTGATAAGCCGTTATCAGGAGGACGTGGATCTAAGCATTGACGAGGCGATCGTAACCTTTACAAAGGATTATATCGAGGACGTGCAAAGACGGCATAACTGGGTAGGGCAGCAGATCCAGGAGGTTATCATGTTGCCGTTTAATATTGCGGCTTATACGATACTCCTGTACGCAACGAAATATATATTTTTCTTCTTTGCCGCCGCCAGGTATCTGTATCTCATACTTCTGGAGATTGTCACGCCGATAGCCGTAATACTCTACATGGACGAGAAAACGAGGCACTATACGCACGCATACCTGAAAAACCTGTTTGTCTGTTACATGACGATCCCGGCGTTCCTGATAGCCAACGCCCTGGGTTCTATCATTGCGGAGAATATTATGCACATGTGCGGACAGAATAAATATACCATGCTGGGACTTCTTGTTTGCCAAAAGTGTGAGATTTTGTCGTGAACTGTTTTAAATCCTGATCTTATGAATAAAGACGATATACTGAAAGATTTTGATACGCTGGCCGAAGCTAAGCGCAAAGGAGCGGTAAATTTGAAATTGTGTCTGGGCTTTGCTCTGGTGGTGGTTGTCTTGGTGTTGGCCTGGGGGCTGGTAGTGAATTTTACGGCACTGGATAAGGTGGTCGTGGTGGAACGATCCGGAGAGTACCTGAAAACGCACGCCGAGGATAGCGAGGCCCTGTTTCTTGCCTTGGTGAAAAAGACGTGCGCCGAGGCGACCGGGTACGCTAACAGCTTCGATCGCCTGAACCTGAAAAGAAATCAGGCGCACGCCGCTTTTTATGTCAATAGGAACGATCTGAACGCCGTGTTCTCAAAATATTATAATGATAAGGCCTATTTTGATGCGGTGCAGAACGGGGCGGTCTATAAATGCGAGATAGACAGCATCCAGACGATCGCCGGGGACAATGAGCCGTACAAGGTGGCTTTCACCTCCACCCTGACGATTTACGGCGTTTCTGGGCAGAAGCTAAAGTTTCTTATCAGGACGAAAGGGGAGATCGTGAGAACCACGCCGCAGTTTCCGGAGAACGTGACGGGATTTTTCTTTAACCAGTTCATACAGCAGATCGTCCGGATAGAACAAGAACCTGAAAAGAAGTAACGCTATGGATAAGGCCACGAAAACAAAAATAATCCTGTTCGCATCCCTGGGGATCTTCGTGCTGGTGGTGCTGGCCGTTACGTTGGCACTGACCGGGAAAGGGGACAACCGGGAAGAGGACGGGAGCGTGAACACTTCGCTTAGGGCGCAGCAGCAAAGCGATTTTACCCTGGACGACATGATGAATACGGACGGTCGGCCGGAATATGAGAATTTTACCGATGAAGTGTACCGGGAGCGTTCGGGGGCTGTGTACCGGGAAGATCCGGAAGTGATAGCCTTACAGGAACAGTTAAGGCAGAACCGGAGAGCCGACAGCGTGAAAACGGCCGCAGCCGTGAAACGGAGGACGATAAAAGCCCGGCCGAAAAAGGAAACGCCGGAGAAGAAAGAGCCTGAAAGGACAGTAGGACGTTTCTTTTCGGGGGAAGAACCGAAGAACAAGGGGAACACGATAGAGGCCATTGTGTCGGGCGACCAGAAGATCACGAACGGGAGCGTGATAAAACTTGTCACGCTCCAGGAAATGCAACTGCCCGGTGGCATGGTGATTAACAGGGGGACGGCCGTTTTCGGGGTGGTGAAGCTCGCACAGGACAGGATCAATATAACGGTTGAATCCGTCCGGATCGGGAACAGCATCTATGAGATGCAAAAGACCGTGTACGATAGGGACGGACTACCCGGTATATATGTGCCCTTGAACATTAAGGCGGAAGCGGCAAAGGAGGCGGCCAACGAGGTGGTTAGCGATATGAACGTTACCTCTTACGGGACGGACGTTTTAAGTACGGGGGTTAATGCGGTGAGCAATGCGGCAAAGAGCGTGTTCCGGAAGAAGAATAACCAGGTCGTTGTCACCGTGAAGTCGAACTATAAACTATATCTGAAATGAAAGCTATTTGTTTTTTTATCCTGGCGTTGGCCGTTTCCTCGGCCGGGGCGCAGATCCGCCCGGTGGAAAGCCTGCCTATCGCAGTGAATTATTCCAAGACGATACATCTTGTATTCCCCTCGGCCGTGAAGTATAGCCAGGCCGTTACGGACTTCGTGGCCGTCGATAACCCGGAGAGCGTGCCTAATATCTTGCGCATAAAGGCCAACCGGAAAAGTTTCAGCAAGCGGACGACCGTCAGCGTGGCGACCGAGGGAGGTTTTTTCTATTCGTTTAACGTGACCTATGCTGACAGTCTGGAGCATACGAACTATTTCCTGCCCGATATGTCGAGCATACGGCCGGACACTATCTATCTGAATGAGGTGTCGCAAACGCACCTGATCGCACCGGAAAAGGTGATTTATATAGATTACGGCGATACCTGCATACAGGTAAGCAAGGCCGAGAATACCGAGAATATCGTGCGAATGATCGCAGCCACGGGAAAGGTGGAGGAATTTCCCAGGCAGACAAACGTGTCACTGGCGACCGAAGGGGGGAAGTTCTACACGTTCAACGTGGATTATCGGCAGCAGCCGGAGGCTTTCGTTTATGAGATAGGGGAGAAACGGCCGGAGAAAAAGGCGAACGTGATCCTGACAGACAACATTATCCCGGCCGGGGAAAGGGATCAGGTCATGAGCCGGGTGTATAACGCAAAAAGGGGGATATTTAACAAGGGGATCGTTCGCAACAAGATCGTTTTCTCCGTGAACAACCTGCATATATATGATAACTTGCTCCTGTTTACCTTTGAGATCGAGAACAAAAGCAAACTGCCTTATGATATAGATTATATCCGGTATTACATCATCGACAAGAAAACGGCCAAGCTGACAGCATCCCAGGAAGTGGATCAGCAGGCTTTGTTCTCGGAGAATTATTCGCCCAGGATAGAGGGGAACGGCCGGATGAAATACGTGATCGCTTTCGATAAGTTCACCATTCCGGACGAGAAAGTTTTCCGTATCGAGATCAACGAGAAGAACGGAGGCCGTCACGTTCTTTTTGACCTGGAGAACAGCGACATCGTGAATGTGGAGGATATTTAGCCTTGCGATCCTTGCGCTGATACCTGTCGGCCGGGTGGGGGCGCAGGACAAACGTTCGCTGATCGTGGAGGTGTTGCAGACCGCAGGGGATTACGGGGACATCGCCCCGGTGTGGGGGATCGTCCAAAAGGACGGGGATATTTACCGTTTCGTCCCTTCTGTCGCACCCTTGAAAGAGAAATACCGGATCTCCGACCGTTACGGCTACCGGACGCATCCGATAAGCGGTGAAAGGCAGTTTCACGCAGGCCTGGATATGGCGGCGGTGTATGCGGCTACCGTACACGCCGCAGCCAGTGGGACGGTGACGTTCGCAGGTGAAACGCCGGGATATGGGAAAACGGTGGTCGTTACGCACCGTTTCGGATTTCAGACCAGATACGCACACCTGACACTCGTCTACACCCGGAAAGGTGCGGAGGTGGAAAAGGGGGACGTGATCGGGTTCGTGGGAAGCACCGGGATAAGTACCGGGAATCATTTGCATTATGAGGTGATAAAAAACCGAAAGAGAATAAACCCTTTAAATTTCATTTATGGAACTAAGTAATGAATTGAAAGTAGAAAGGATCAGGCTAAGCCTGACGGCGAAAAGCGTCGCCGAGGAAATGGGGATCAGCCGCCAGCAGCTTTGTAATATCGAGCAGTCGGAAACCGCCCCCGTGGTAGTTAGATACATCGCTTTTCTAAGGAGCAGAGGGGTGGATCTGAACGCTCTGTTTGACCGTATTATCGTGAACAAATAAAATAAATTCGTATGAAAAAATTAATTACCGCCTTGTGCGCTTTGTCTTTTTTGTCGTCTTGCGACGACGAACTGAAACTTGTCAGCCAGGATTTTTCCGTGACGCTGAAAAGTATAGACGGCAATACGGCCGTAGTGGGGAAGCCCGTTAATTGCACCCTTACGATCTCGGATCTCGATCCGGACAACGGAGATCAGATATTGACACGCTTCGAGATTAGGGACGGGGACGGCGTTATCCTGGTGGATAACAACGAATACAGCCCCGGAGAAACGTTTGAATATGATTTCAAGGCAAACAATCGGCTGGATTTCGATTTTATCCCGGCAACCGAGGGGGAGGCGTATATCGTTATGGGGGTAGCCAGTGAACTGGTGACACGATCCGACAGCGTCAAACTGAAAGTTTCGAGCCCGGAGATAAACATACGTTTCCAAAACGTGCCGGATCTTATGAAGGTATCGGAGGAAGCGGAGTTTTATTTGCAGCTTGATACGGAACTTTACGGGGTGAAAGCGTCGGCCAGGTTCGTAAAGGGAAGCGGACGGGTGTATATTTCCGGATATGATGCGACAAGGGGCGAAGGCGTGGCACTGGAAAAAAACAACCTGGTGACGTTCCGGCCGGATGCGACCGGGCAGGCGGTGATCGAGTTTACCGTTTCAAGCAAATACGGCCTGCCAGTGAAAGAGAATGTAACGATACAAGTAAATCAATGAAGATATGAGAAAAATTGCCGTGTTATCGCTTTTTTTGTGCCTGGTAGCCGTGTGCAGGGCGCAATATATCGGGAGCCAGTATGTGGACGTGAAACTGGGGTATATCGTGGATGAAAGCCAGGTGCAGGGAACGTTCGGTTTTGGAAAGGTGTACAAGGCTTTCAAGGTGGGGGCAAACCTTAATTACCGGAATCTAAACCGGGATCTGGTAAAGGCAAACACCGTGACAGTCGGCCCGGAGCTGGCCTATTATGCCCTGAAAGGACGGAAATTCTCGCTTTTGGGGATCGCAGCCGGGACGATCGGATACCAGAAAGCAAAGGCGAAAAGCGATCTTGTGTACCTGGAGAAAAGCAAGGCTTTCGTGTATGGGTACGAGGTCGGGATAAGGCCGGAAATGTTGCTAAGCCCGAAAGTGGCTCTTTTTGCCGAGTACAGGTTTGAAATGTTGTTTAACTCCATTCTCCGGAATAATAACCATGTCGGTCTGGGGTGTGTGATCTATTTATAAACTTAAATAATTGAAGGTATGAGAAAGTTTTTGTATTTGTCGGCCGTATGCGTGTGCATGGCATTGTGTTTCGTCGGTTGCAGCGAGGATGACGACGAACCGGGAGAAAAAGGGGCGATGTATGAGGTGACGATCGAGCAGTCGGGAGATTTCCGCAGCTTTATTAAGTCGGTCGTGGTAGTCGCTAACGGTACGCAGTTGAAAGACGGGGAGACGGGGGAAAGCCTCGCAAGTCCGGTACTTCTAAGCGATGAAGAACTGACCGTCGAAAAGGTGACGTTAAGCACGACGGGAAAGGCGATCGAGTTTGCCGTTTCCGGTGGTGTCGTGGACGGAGAGGACGGCGTTGTGAACGAGCCGATGCAGTGGGTTGTGACCGTTTACAAAAACGGAAAGGAGATCGAGAAAAAGAGTCTTTTTTTCCGGGACGGGAAGGAGATAAGTACGGATGATCTGAATCTGTATTATAATTGACGTGACGGTCTGAATGTCCCCCGGATGAATGTTCGGGGGATTCTTTTTCTTTTGGGCGTTTCCGTGGAACGGTCGGGCTTTACGCTTCAAGTCCTCGCCTAAAGGCTGTGGGCTTTACTCTGCAATCCCTAACGCAGTTTTTTATACCTGATTTGTCATTTTGTTACCGGGATTTGTCCGCATGGTAGAAGAACCGCACCGATCAACCGGATACGTAATATTATTTTGTAATAGTCGGTGGTCTGTTTTTATGGTATAACGCTCCGATATCGCTTTCTTTTTACTTTTTATATGTGCAAAGGTCAGAAGCCCCCGGAGAGTTACCCCGCCGGAGGCTTGTTGTTAGAAATACACGTTTAGCATGAGATATATGTATGCTATTTTATCCTTTCCGTTTGGTTGTTGTAGCTCAAACTGGATTTTATCTTCACGTGCCAACCACCCGATCGCACTGGCCAGTTCCATATCGTCCAGTCCAGTACCTTTTTTAACTTCTGCCAGTAACCACCTTTTATGTGCGTCTGTACTTAGGAAACGCCATAAGATCCCTGCGTTTTTGCCAATAATGTGTTTATCCATACTTTTTGTGTTTTATAAATTGATAAATAGTTTTAAAATGGATAATGAGAAGCACTTTTACATTAATAGTGGTACGCACTGTAAATATTCCAGCGTTAGTCTTTTATCCTTTTTGATTGTTGTATTATTCTTTTTTAAGACATAGTAAACCGTTTCGCCGTTCGATATATACCTTACTTTCACGTGCAAGCCACCCGGCAGCGAGGGCGGTTTCATCAGCCGAAAAATTTAGTTTTCTCGCAAGTTCGGCAATGGTTATAAGTCCGGTTTCGCCTAATTTGTTTAAGATAATTCCGGCTTTAAATCCTATATTTGTTTTTTCCATGGTTATATTTTTAAATAAAACGCTTCAAACTTATGAATATATTTTATTTAAACGAATGGAATAAAAGATAAAATGAAATTTACCCCCCCCCCCGTTTTTAGTTTATTTTAACAATGTTGAAATATTTACTTGCTGGTGTGGTGGGAGATCCGCACCGATCAACTAAGTATCTCGTTTCATTATGTAATAGCTGGAAGGATGCTTTTGGGGTGTAATACTCCGATATCGCTTTTTAGGTGTGCAAAGGTCAGAAATCCTTTGGCTGTGGCATAAAAAAACGCTACTTGTGAAAGTAGCGTTTTAAATAGAGATAGTGGTCTAAGCCTATTTCTTGTAGTTGATAGTGTAAATGCCGTTAGAATTACTTTGAGGACCGCCATTATTGTTATCAACAGTGATTTTGGTGATAAATCCTTTTGTGTCGTTTTCGTAGGTGTAAGTATAGGAACGCTCCTGGGCAAGTCCGCTGGATGAGTAGTCAATTTCTTTTTCCTTTATCATCATATTTTTGCTGCGTTTACCGAAAAGACCACAAACTTTTAATCCATAATTTCCGTCTTCACAGAAACAGTCATACCATTCTGTATTTGCGATAACAAAGTTTAAGTCTAAAGAGACATCGGAACGGTTTAATTCATTTCCATAAGTAACATCGGTATATCCAAACAAACTGGATCCTCGCTTACATAAAACTTTTACCAAATTGCCAGCTTCCCATTCAGGCTCTTCTACATACGGATAGGACGAATCATCATTCAGTTCGATTGCTTTTATTGCAACGGCATATTCATCTTGATAGGAGATTTGATAAGTTTCTACACATCCGTCATTATTTGTTTCATATTTAGCCTCTATAGCATACCCATCTGCGTTAAGTGTCAGTTCTCCTGTTTTAATATATTCTGTTCCAGTTTTCTCTTCATATTCAGTATTTTTAGTGTATACTTTCTTGTTTGCTGTATCGTATCTGAATTCTGTTTTCCATTCCAAACCCTCGTTACGTTCCTCGTCATCAATGATACCATTGTTGTTGTAATCACCATAATTGGCAATTAGTTTCACAGTTCCGTCCGGATTGTATGTGAATTCCGTAATTTCCTGCCTCCAATCATCTTTGGAATCTTCCCATTTGTATATGATATTATCTACAAATCGTTTTTCAACTCCTTCCGGCCTCTCTCCGTCTGCTTTTGTCCCTTTTTGCTCTACTCTGATACGAATAACGGTATCGGCGCAAGTTATTATAATTTCAGCTACCCGATCTTGACCTGTCAGATTGGGTTGTAATGTCATAGTTAGAGTGTATTCTCCAGCGTCACCGCTATACATATTCAAAGATAGCCAATCGACTTCACTGCTACGGGTTGTTGTCACATTTTTTACTGTTGCCGTCCATGAAGCAGTGGCAGTAAACTTGATACCTTCAGGTTTATTCGTTTCGTCTGCATATACAACTTGTGAAGTTTCTGTATTTCCCGTTAGTCGGATAGATTCTTTCTCGTCATCATCGCTGCATGAGAAAAAACATGCTGCTACAAATAAACATAAAAATAGTTTTTTCATACGTAAATATTATGCCTTTCAGTTCCCAAAGGCTTTTATATTAAACACCGAAAGCGTGGAACTGCAATGCTATGTCTTAAATGAAGGTTTTAAGAAAATCCAATGAGCAGATGTAGTAATAGCGCCATATATACAGAGTGAAACCACTATACCACTTCTTACTCATCTGAAAATTTCCTACGTTCTCAAGTACACGATAAGCATAACGCTTTTATATTTTATTAATATGTCTTGGAAAGAGTTTACTCAATTCAATGCAAAATAATAAATTCTAATAAATAGAACCTTGTTTTCTCATTTCTTGCGTTTTATAGTCTCAATCCTGTAGATACTAATTGGAAATACTGGTACACTTTTTAATTAGTATCTACATTTATAACAAGCTTGTAATTAATAGTATATTACGAATTTATGATATTATTTGAAATTGCAGGTGATAGAACTACAAAGATATTGAACCTTCTGCATAGTCTCAAGTATTTATGTTTTATAAAAGAGGGGTGAATACTTTATACTCCCGAGACATATTCACGGTTCCATATTCTCCCCACCGATGATACCACCCATTTTCTTTATGTGTAAAATCGTGTTTTGCCGTATTTGGCTGTGCTTTCATTCTTGGTGAAAAGAATAAAAGTGATATAAGACTGAATAAGATGATATTTGTCTTCATATTATTTTGATTTATAGTTCCGTATTTACGTGTATTTTTCCGAAAGTCTTTTGCTCGTCACGTACCTGGCACAATTACATGAAGCCCTGTTATAATGGGCTTTGTTCTTATCCAGATAATCAGATATGGCCTCTTGCAATACCGATTTTAGCGAA
>ERZ1504597.178-NODE-178-length-26914-cov-8.119141_pt1 | contig 26914 bp, 27 predicted proteins | sample MGYA00571819_ERZ1504597 | MGnify/ENA primary metagenome ERZ1504597 (study PRJEB39906, sample SAMEA3182061) | gut metagenome | biome: human; feature: gut; material: Stool; isolation source: human stools | place: Canada | collected 2013-01-14 ... | reverse complement strand
AATTTGTATAACTAAAATCTCAACTTTCCTTATTTTATGCGACTTGGCGGTATGCCTTGCCACTCTATATGTATCCTTTTCCCTTGTTTTTGCCCTTATGAGGTATCTACAAGGGAAAGTTTTTCTTATTCGATTTTATTCTCCAACCACCTTATCAAGTAGTCGGGCTGAGTTTCGCTTACCTTCTCGGTTAGCGTGTGCATAGACATTCATAGTGGTACTTACATCCGAGTGTCCAAGTAATTCCTGTACATCCTTTGGTGCTGCTCCATTTGAGAGCAGGTTTGTGGTATAAGTGTGTCGCAGGGTGTGGAAGTGGAAATTATCATCAAGCTCCGACAATCGTTTCCTTGCTGTCCTTAAAGCTGTCTCAACCGTTGCAGGGGCTTCGTATGCTCCGTCCGGTCTGATACATACAAGGTCAATCTCGTTGTAATCAAGCGGAATGTCCTCTGTGCCATCCAAATGATAAAGCTCATAGTAGATACGATTCTTTTCCTTAACTTCCCTGTAGTAGTTCCTCTGATAGAGTTCTCCGTAACTGAATACCTGCTTTCTCTGTTCCTTTTTCGCTTTCTTTAAGATGTCAGCGAGCGTATCACAGAAATCCACGATACGGACTTTCTTTCGCTTTGTCGGACCAATCTCGGTCTTGTGCCTTGCTCCGTTGTAACGGACACTTCTTCGTACTGTCAGATACTGTTCCTCAAAGTTAATGTCACTCCAAGACAGTCCGCATACCTCTCCAAGTCTAAGACCTGTGTAGTACGCTATCTGTACCGGCAGGACAGCAGGCTTGTTTCTTTCTTCCAGATACTCCATAAGCGTTTGATACTGCTCTGGTGTAATCGGGTTGATAACCTCTGCATCCTCATCATTATCAGAAAACAAATCCACATCTTCCTCGGCTTTCCTACGCATTACCACATACTGCATTGGATTGAATGTGATGTACTGCTTTGGAAAGACTGCAAATCGGAAGGACTGTTGCAGGACTGCGTGGAAAGAACGGATATAGTCGATGGTGTAACCCTTTGACTTAAAATTTCCTTCCTCACCGCCAAATGCAAGTAAATCCATAAACTTCTGCAAATGCTCCGAAGTGACTGTCTTTAGTTTTCTGTTTCCGATTGGGTGTTGTTTAATCCTGTTTACTGCCTGTAAATAGTTACCGACTGTACCGTTGCTAAGTGAACCCGTTTTCAAATCTTCCTCTGCCCATACATCTAGCATCTGTCCGAGTGTGAGGTTGTCCGCTTTGGCTAGAAATTTCTTTGCGTCATAATCCTCCATAGCCTTGCGTAACATTTTCTCTGTCTCTGATTTGCTCTCCGTACCTGCAAATTCTTTCTGAACCAAGTTACCACTTGCATCCTCCACATAAAAGCGGTAGTACCATTTCTTGCCTTTCTTCCTTACAGAACCTTTTGCCATAATCGTTTCTCCTTTCGATATCGGCAATCGGAACTGGTGAAATGCTTCTTGCGTGTAAGTATATCATAGCTCCGTCTGCCTATCTATACCGAATCGGGATCTTTTTCTGATAAAAGATTGGCTAGTCGATTTTTCGCTGTCTCAGGATTCTTAGAATACAGTCTTACAATATCGCCCATATCGTTCAATGCGTTGACGGTGTGGGTGATTTCTCTAAGGAACATAATCTCATTGTATTCCTTATTGGATTCAAACCCCATTGTCTGGGCGAGCATTTTGTTATCTGTATTTCCTTTGAAATTCTTACAAGCGAACTGGAACGAATCCACGAACAGCTCGTATTCCCGTAACATCAGTAGTAGCAGGTCTTTGGAAAAATCACTTTCGGACTGTTCCATATCATAAGGGAGCTTATTCAGAATGGAAGTCATCACATCACGAATCTGTAATTCTCTTTTATCCGTAATGTCTGTTTCGTATTCGTCCGTCTCACCTTTCAGCCATTCCACAGATACATGAAGTGCATCTGCCAGACCTTCTAAGGTCATTTTCTTGGTGTTATCAATCGTTCCTGCTTCGTATCTCTGAATGGTTGAGGCTGTCACGCCCATTTTTTCAGCGACATAAGGCTGGTTCAATCCTAACTCCTGTCTACGGCTTTTTGCTCTGCTACCGATTGTCTTTCGCAATTCTTTATCTTTTAACATACTTGCGAACCTCCTTTTTCGGTATGTCATTACTATACCACATAACACGATATATTGCAATACGCAATTCTATAAAAGATGATAGAATTTCGTAAGGCTTGACATAGCGTTATAAAAGATATATACTTTAATCAGAATTGCGTAACGCAAGTTTTAAAAAAGGCTAATCCTTTCTTCAAAAAGGAACATCCTCTGATATACAAGACTTGTAATCCTACGCAGGAATGAGGTGATCGAATGACAGAATTAAAGTTTGCTCTCTCCATTGAAGAAGCTGCCGACTATACAGGTATCGGAAGAAACACTCTTAGAAATCTTGTGGAATGGGAAAAGCTGCCTATCCTTAGAGTGGGAAGAAAAATCTTAATCCGCAGGGAACGATTAGACGAGTTTCTGATTCTCAATGAGGGGAAGGATTTACGAGACAGACACGCAGTAAAAGCGGTCAAGGGAACAATGAAAAATGAATAAGGGACAGTCCTAAGACCATCCCTCTGGTATGTATCTGACTAAAAGCCATGATATACCTACACGCAAATAGATTATATCACGGACAAGTCCTCAGATACAACCAGAACTTTTGGAAAATGAGGACAAGATGGATGTGAATGGGTGCAATCGTCCACCCAGTTATAGCTTGTTGGTAGGACAAGTCCACCCAAGATGCAAAAGGTGTTATGAATAGTCCACCCAAGCCAGAAAATGAAGTGGGTGCAACCATCCACCCAAGTGAAGCCGACTGGTAGGACAAGTCCACCCAACTTACAAAAAGTGCTGTGAGAAGTCATACCAAGTGTAGCTATGAAAAAAGCTGTCCGACCTATGACAAAAAGTGTACGCTACTATGATTTTGAGTGTCCAATCTATGGGGTACATTTTCAAAGAGTTAATAGTAAAAAGCTCTATTAAAATCAAAATGTAATAAAACAATGCACTATTAAAAATGAAATTTAATAGGAACTTTTACTACCACTTCCTTGCCAGACACAGTTTAAAAGTAAGCGAAGTAACACAATGCTATTGTCAGGGCAAAAATGCTAACGAATCGTGCTATTGTTTTTTCGATTTTAATAGCAGACTTCTACTGTTTCTACGGTTTTTGCTAAAAAGTCTGAATAATAGAACAATGCTATTGTTAAGGCAAAAGTGCTAACGGATTCGTCTATTGTTTCGCTGATTTTCATAGCAATCTTCTAGCATTTCTGTTAAGAAAAGGGAGTGCCGGATACGGCACATAAAAAGTGTGCCATTAAAGGCACAAAATTAGGTGCTGAGGGAACAGTTACAGCTAAAAGTGAACTTCATAAGCAAGCCCTCGGCGTTTGAGAGCGAAATACACCCATCGCACAAAACTTCGTTTTGTACTCTGTGTATTTCGCTCTGCGAGGCTTAGCCGCCACAAGGCGGATGTGTTCGCAAGACGAGTGCCTATGCACTCGCTCACAGGGAAAGTTTACTACTCACATCTCATCTATCTTATCTGTCCTCTTTTCCAAAATCAAAACTGGGAAAGGAGGAAATCGCTATGCCAAGAAATTCATTTGTGCAGATGTCAAAGCTCCATAATGTTCGTGGAAGAATCTATTATATCTCCAGTGACAAAAAACAGGAAAATCTCTATGCGGTATATGAAACCACAGACCGAAAATTTTGGACAGAACTTGCCAAGTGCAATCAGGCAGAATTTAAGAAAAGCGGTACAGAGGGAAAATGTATCGAAGCAAGAGAATTTATCATTGCCCTGCCGGAATCCTTTGTGGATTATCCGCCAGACGGACTATTAAAATATATGACGGATAAATTCAAAAGTCGGTATGGTGTTGATTGTATTGCAGCACTCCATCATAACAAACGAAAGACGAATTATCATATCCATCTTATCTTTGCAGAACGAAATTATCTTGACGAACCGATAGAAAAGATTGCCACCAGAAATATGTTCTATGATGAGAAAGGTAATCATGTTCGTACCAAGAAAGAAATCCTAGACGAGAATGGAACTATCCGTAAAAGGTGTAAGGTGATCAAGAAAGGTGAGGTCTACGAAAGACAGATGTTTACCATCAAGGACGCTCGCTTTAAGCAGGAACATTTCTTAGATGAGGTCAAGGTATTTTATACCGATGTCATCAACGGACTTGTCAAAGATGAGAAAGAAAAGCTGTCTGCATTCAAGCGTGGGGATGTCTATCTTGCCACTAAGAAAATCGGTAAGAACAATCCAAAGGCAGATAAGATTACACTCAATAATAAGGTCATACAGGACTGGAATCGTACTGTGGATCACGCTTTGGTATCGGGGATGGAGCGAAAGGAAATCTTAAAGGTAAAGCAGGAACAGATTTCAACTCCGATTAAGGAATCCATTCACAAGTATGGCAATCATCCGGAGCTTTTGTTTATGATTATCTTTCGGGCAATCGAGCTGTTAAAAGAACTCATAAAGTTGCTGATACAGAAACAGGAACAACAGAAAGCCAGAATCTCCGACCTTATGGAGCGAAGAAATGAAAAACAAGAGAAACAACCAGCTCCATCCGTTACACAGACAGACAATCAGACAATTCCTGCTGTGACCCAACCATTCAAAGCACCTGCTACTACTACCGCAGAAAAGACCGTTATTCCGCCAAGACCAAGAATGTCTGAGCTGGCACACGATTATGAGATGCGACTTGAAGAGATTATGGAGAAACTTAAACGACAAAACAGAGCCATTCATACGCAGGAAGTGAAAAAAGACCTTATTGACGAGGATTTGAAGAACTGTACAGGATTATTCCAAGGAAAGAAACGAAAGGAATTGCAGGCACAGTCTAACAAATACGCAGAAACGATTAAGATTATGAAGCAGGGATTATCCCATATCGTGCAGGATTACAAATATCCAACGGTAGATGCGTTCCTGCAAGTCTATAAACAAGGCAAGTCCGAGTATGAATCCTATGTCAAAGCAAACAAGGAATGGAACTCCAAGTATGGAGAAAACTCAATCCATCGAAAGCTGGCAGAAAAACAGGCAGAAGTTCAGAAACGGGAACAGGACAGAGATTTTAACTATCGTTCGCCATCAGACAGAGGAGCTAGATAATCTAATTAAATTCAAAAAAGATAAAGACCATCAAATTCTTTATCTTTTTTGAATATTTATGAAAAGTCATCCTGCTATTTAAAGTGTCTCATTAGATTTTTAATTGTTTCGACTATCATAAGAATGATTACGCAGAAAAAGGAATAAAACAATGTGGTATTCATCTTCGTGTTTCCAATTTTATAAAACAGCAGAAATCCAATGCTAACAATTATCACAGAAATAAGTTTATGTATCCATTTTTGTTTGGTGGTTAAACATATTTTATGGTTACTTATAGGTGCAAATAATATACACATAAGGACAAGTATCAAATATCCTAGTACAGTTGGCTTTAAATAGATTATAGCCCACTTATCAAGACAACCGAGAAAAAAGCTGCCTAAGATACATGTTAACTGCGTTGGAGCATGGGCACCTCCGGTATAATGTCGTAACAATGAAAAGGTAATTACCCAAATTAGGGTATAGCCGAGTGTATGTGATAAAACTCCCCATACGAACAATAACACTATGGTTATAAAAGTATTCAAAAAACATTCTAAGCCATATATGTATATTTCTAATTGATCCGCAGAAACATCCTCCCCGGATAGTTCTGCTAACTTATTAGCAATAGATGTAGCCCACTTCGTAATCATTCAAAATCCCCGCTTGTATCAAATCTTGTTGTATATTTGGCAAAAGCACTTATCACGTCTTTGGAATAAGAACGTGCGATTTGTGTAGTTAGATGATTTGACAATTCAATCGTTCCTGATGTAATACGATAGATATGTGCCATATTTACAATATAAGAACGATGGGTTCGGATAAATTCACTTGGCAAATGGACAATAATCTTATTTAGGGTAGACATTTGTTCATAGCATTTGCCGTCTACGGTCAATATATCCACATAATGTAATCTGCTCGAAAATGTCAATATATCTGCATAGGGAATACTTACAATTTCCTGCTTGTTTCGGTATATGTAGGTATTATTAGATAACTCCTTCGCGATTTCATCCAAACACAGAAAAAGAGTATTTTCCTTGACGGGTTTTAGCAAGTAGTTTAAAGCTCTGACTTCATATCCTCGGAATACATATTCTCTAAAAGCTGTTAAAAATACAATAATACCTTGATAACCAGATTCACGAAGGCGTTTAGCAACCTCAATTCCATTCATTTGCCCCATTTGTATGTCAAGGAAAAATGCTGAAGCCTGTATAGTTGTGCCTTCAGAATTTTTTGAAAAATATTCTTCGCCCGATTCGTATTCGTCAATTTCAATATCCCAATCATATTGCTGCCCGTATTTTCTTATTCCATTTTTCAGCCGTTCTGATTCGATCACAGAATCTTCAAGTATGGTTATTTTCATAGTAGTTTGTTATTCTCCTTATCCGGTATCATAATATGTACGGAAAAAATTTTGTTATCAGATGTAATCTGCAATACGCCATCTGCCTTTTCTACAAGCTCTTTTACTCGTCTTATCCCAAGTCCATGTTCTTTTCCTTGTTTAACACTCAAAATGTCTCCATCAATGCTACCTTTTATCACACCATCATAATTATTTTCAATGTGAATCAGTATCATATTCTGGTAAGGTTTAATATAAAAATAAATGTATGGATGCTCGGTTGGATCAGAGATTATAAGTCTTTCTCCTGCTTCAATGGAATTATTCCATATATTTCCAAGTATGGATGAAAGCTCAACAGAATCAAGCGGAAAATTTTCAGGAGCCATAATAGAATATTCTGTCTTAATTCCGTGTTTTTCAGCATAATCAAGTTTTGCGGTAAGTATGCAGTCAATAGCAATATTTCCCGTTGCTATGGCACTTTGCGTAGTTGCAAGAGTGTTATGGTATTGCTCTGTATATGCTATAAGTTCATCCCATTTCTTGTCTTTTGCTAATACGTTGATTGCATCCACATAAATCTGCATATCATGTTTCATTTTTCGTAATCGTTCAGTTGTCTCAGATAAGCTATTGAACTCAGTCCTTTCCAGCTCATAAATCTTTTGTTCTTCCAGTAATCGTATGTTTTCTTCTTTTGAATAACCTAGCTGGTATATGTATAGCATCAATACTAAAAATAAAATAATAAAAAACAAGTCAACCAATGATAGCCTAGCTGAAAAGGATGAATCACCAAATTTATCAACAGATTCCAAAGTCAGCCTTAATATGTAGTGCCCGATTGCAAGTCCAGAAATTGCGATGAAAATATATGCAACTTTTTGGAACGGTGAAAGAGATATGTCTTTGTTTCCAATAGAATGAAATAACAAGACAAAAACAGCTATCATTGCCAAATATAACATGGTATATGGCTTCCGTAATGTTCCACCTAATAATAGCTCCAGAGACGCTCCTTTATAAAGAGTAACGGGAATAAAGAACGAAATCTGTTCTGCAACTAAGCAAATGATGGAATACGAAAAGCCCCAAAAGATACGGCGAATTATACTATCACGATAGAACAATACTGCATATCCAATGTCCAAAACACAAGATGACATCAAAGTGCTGTAGGATGATATTCCCATTTTATTCAGCGTGCATAACACAGCAAACTGAAATGATACGAAAAGAAACATCAAAACTGCTTGATGTTTATAATTTGCTCGAATACGCAATTTTTTATGGATAAATATTATAAACAATGCCAGTTCTAAGAAATTAACAATATATTCCCATATTGAGTCAATATATAGCATAGCTACCACTTCCTTTAATCATTCTCCGTCATATTTTATCATCAATAAAGTAGGTACACAACATAATATGCTACCGTTTGTGCATAGTGAGCTACCATTCATGCATAGAGGTATTGAAAAGTATAAAGATTTTGTTATATTCAAGGTATACTACTACATCTTAAGTATTCTGAGAATCTATAATATGGAGTGGAGATGATAAGATGTCGTACTTTAGGAATATTAACAGGATATATAATGTGTACTAGTATGTGTTGCGTTTCAATTTTCATAAAGATAACCTTTAAGAATAATTGAAGATAACCGTTGTTACATGATTGAAAAGGAGTGAAGGAGTATGCATTTTAAAAAATCTGTTTTAAAAAATCATTTATTGTATAGCATTATAACTTTAATGGCTATAGCAATGCTATTTCCTATTACGGCATTTGCACAAGCTTATGTACAAACATGGGATCTTGTTGATTCTGGCAAACATCTAGACTATGACGGAAACAGCACTTACATGAGTTATATTAACACTGGGGCTGCCACATGGAATGCATATAAATCTGGAGTAATCAGAAAAGACAGTGCTTTTGTTGTAGAAGATGTATACGTAAGCGATGTCAATGCTTCGAATGGATGGGCAGGCATGACATATTCTAGTGGTAAAATTGAACTCAATACCTATTATATGAGCGGTTATAGTAATAGTAAAAAACAGAATGTAGCGACACATGAATTGGGACATGCATTAGGGTTGGATCACAGTACTTCAACAGATGTTATGGATGCAGCAATTACGGGACATACTAGTACGCAGGCATTATCTCAAAATGATAAAGATTCATATGATGCCGCATATAATAATTATTAGGGGAGGGAGAACGCTATGAAAAAATCAAGTATCTATGGTATTTTGTCTATTGTTCTTATCGTAGGAATGTTTTTTACAGGATGTGCATCCAAAAATAATGCAAGTCAACTGAATACAAATGTATCTAACTTGCCAATCCACCAGATGCACGCATCTTTTGTATATGATACTGATAACATTCGCGAAGCTGTTGGTATCTGTGATTACGTATTTGTAGCAAAGGTTGTCAGTTGCGATGGAACCGAGTATCGAAATGTTATAACGACTGAAGATGAAAAAGGAAATCCTAAGGAGGTCGGTTCGCCTTACACTAATTATACTATTCAGGTTCTCGAAAATATAAAAGGTGAACTTATTACAGATAAACCTATTCCTATTGTTAAACAAGGCGGAATTTCAGAAAAACAAGATGCTATTTATCTGTTTGAGAATGATTCACTGCCTTCCGAAAATTCCATTTATATCTTTTTGGCATATGCACAAGAGGATGGTTCGTTACTAATTTCTGGTCCAAATTCAAATGTAATGTGTAACGATTCGAATATGTATTCTATTAATTCTGTCTCAGAGGAAAAATCAGTTACAGAATACGATGAGTTTATTACATATAAAGATGCTAATGATAATGAGATTATTCCAGTTGATCGAGAGCGTTATAAATCTATATATGAGACTGACAATAATTAATCATTATTTCTGAAATATATAGATTAAAGATGGCAGGTAGGTGCTTAACCTATCTGCCATCTTTTCGGTTTTATACCTATATGTAGAACAGTTCGTGCATGTTGGGCTACCATTCGTGCATAGAGGGATTGAAAAAATTAAATACTCTGTTATATTAAGCACATACCATGGTAAACAAATAAAGTTGTCTGTAATTGTCAGACAATTAAGGAGGGGGGGGGGTGAAAACGATGGACAATAAGCAAGTAAACAAGGCACCCCAGAAAAGTGCCCGTCTCGTACTTCAGGCAGTGACTGCTATTGCTCGAAGTAATGCAAATTCATTGTGCCGTGGTTTGTTGTATGAACCAAAAGTACCAACGCAGTTAAAAAAATAAGATTGGGAGGAATTGACTATGATGTTAAAAAGTTTAAAACAGAAGATTGCAAAAGTAGGTATTGGTTTGTTTTGTGCAGGATGTGTATTTCTTTCTTCAGCAGCATATTCTCAGGCGGCATCTTACACCGCTTATGCACTTAAACTGAATAAGACTAATAACTTTACCTCTATGCATGCAAAAACAACATCCGATGATTACATCACAAATGAGGTAACAGCAATTACCAATACCTCTTACGCAAATTTCTGGGCTGTCAATAACAGCAAGAGTAAAATATCTAATAAGTATAAGCAGGGTGTTGGAACAGGATCTTGTAATTTAATCTTTACCAAGAGCGGTTATAATTCTACTAACACACAGGTCGGTATGGGAATGGAAAATTATCAATCTCAATTATCAACTGCATTTGTAAGTGGAAATGTAGATTTTAGATAACAGAAGGGATGGGCATAAACCTCTTCGTGGGTTTATGCCCTTTTGGTAAAGATTATGAAAAAAATGGTTCTTATAGAAATCAAACATTGTATTGATCGTGCAGAATATAAAGTTGTTTTTATTGCTCTAATGATTTTAAATATTGCTTCGTATATTTTATGTGTAAAAAATGATATAGGAAAAAGTTATCAATTTATTCGTTCAGCAAATGAAAATTTCGTATTACAGGGCACTGAAGCGGCATATATTCCATATATAATGTATCTGTTATTGCCTGTTTATGCAACAATTATTGCATCACTTTCCTTAATAAGAGAAGAAAAAAGCAATAGTTCAATCCTACTTATTCAAAGAATCGGGAAAAAGAAATATTTAGCAGGAAAATTATTTGGCATTCTGATTGTAACCTTTTTGACAATAACAATACCAATGCTCATAAATTTATTATTATGCCACTTGACATATCCAATACATGGATATGACAGTGCTTGGGGAGAACCTGATTACGCTATAGGTTTGGTATCATATAACGCTGACAATTTTCTTGATATGGTGAGATTGCAACATCCAACTTTATATAATCTAATATACATTTTTAATTACGGAATTTTTGGCTCGGGATTAGCTATCTTAGCTTATGCTCTTTCATATTATAACAAAATGAAAGTTCTATATTTCGCAAAGATACCTGGTGCTTTGTTTATATTCTATATTGTTTTTAATTTGATTGTTTCTGTCTTTGGGCTAAATGAATTCTCTATACAAGGTTATATTATGCCTAATGTTCATGGAAATATAATAGGAGAAATTGTTCTGATATTGCTTATTTTTGGATTAAGTATTGGCATTATACAGAGAAAAATAAAAAATTATGAAGTTATATAAGAAAAAAATTTTGAATGTTAATGTTGGAAAATGCTTACTAGTATCACTTATAACATTTGTAATTAGATATTTTTATGCTAATGTGTACTTGGGGTTTCATAATAGTCTGGTTACAATAACAGAAGGAGTACGTTCACAAATATATTTTGGGGGAATACTAATAGATCATTCGTTTGACCTTATATCTTTATCATTTTTTGCGATTTTGTTTATCCTTGAGATTTGTTATCTTACAATGGACTTATTTAATGATGCAAATGATAACATGGTAATTCTACTTCCTCGTTATGGGAAAAAACACATAATTTATAAGGATATATTAATAAAAATGATATTACGTGACTGTATTGTAGTTGTTTCCGATTATTTGTTTTTTCTTTTTGTAGAGCATACCTCTAATGGCTTAGAAGATTTCAAAGTTATTTTTATGCTATTGATAGAGATTTTTCATTTGCAAATGATTAGTTATTTGTTTTCATTTTGGAAAGATTCAATTATAGGATACATCGTTGCATTTATTGTATTTTTTATTCCAGTAATGGTGTGTGGATTTTATTTTTCAATGGGAAATGTTATATGGAAAATTTGGCATTATTCCTTGCTACATATTCCTTTATTTAATTGGCATAACAAGCTTATTATATATTATGTCGAAGAAAATTACGAATGGACTACAAGCAATATAGATTTATTGAATTTTAAGTCAAGCTGTCTCATTTCAGTTATATCATCCGCTGTTTTGGTGTGGATAGGTAAATTTCTTTGCGAAAAAAAACAAATATTGTGAGGTGAATGATATCCATGAATTTATATGTAAAATCTATTTCAAAGTCAATTAAAGGTGAAAAAGTGCTTGATGATATCAGTTATACATTTGAATCTGGTAAAATATATGGAATATATGGTAAAAATGGTTCAGGTAAAACAATGCTACTCAGAGCCATTGCAGGTTTTATAAATACAGACAAAGGATACATAAAATATAATCACAAGGCATTACATAAAGATATGGATGTTTTACCAGATTTAGGAGCTGTTATTGAAAATATTTCTTTTTGGAGTATGTATTCAGGATTTGAAAATTTGAAAATGCTTTCCAATATAAAAGGAATTGTATCAGATGAAGAAATATATGAAATAATGATATACTTTGGTCTTGATCCCAAATCAAAGAAAAAAGTAAATAAATATTCATTAGGAATGCGTCAAAAACTAGCTCTTTGTCAAGCACTGATGGAACATCCAAAAATTTTGCTTTTGGATGAGCCAACTAACGCATTGGATCAGCATAGCATTGATTTATTTCGTGAACGTATATTGGAAGAAAAAAAGAATGATACCATTACTATACTGACAAGCCATAATAAAGAAGATATTGAAATATTAGCGGATGAGAAGATATGCATGGAATTTGGTAAAATTAAGGAGTTGATGTAATGAAGAAATTTGTATTAACTATCTGTGTTGTAATCATTTGTATGGTGACAGCCTTATTCTATGGAAAGACTGGGATAAAAACAACTACAGGGGTTCATGATCCTGATATTGCTTTATCAGAAAATACAGCTATGGAAATTTTCTATACAGGAGGGCAGAAAACTTCTTACTTTAACAATGAAAGTAATTACTCATTGGATGATATGGAAAAAGATTCTTCTTTAATAGCTCGTATAACTGTAACAAATTCTCGTGAAATGAGTTTACGATCAACAAAAACAATGGTAAAAATAGAGGAAATCTATAAGGATAATTCTGCTAATCTTTCAGTAGGTGACTGTATTTACATTATAGAACCTGTATCATTTGTTAGAGGTGAAGAATTTTACACTAACGGATGGCAATATCTGAAGACCGAAGATACTTATTTAATATTTTTAAAAAATCTAGGATGTATTGATGGGTATAAATACACCAAAGAGGAAGAAAATTCATTTATGCCTGTATCGGAAATATATTCAAAGAGAAATCTAACTCATGATGAAAGTTGTGTGGTTTTTGATTCGGCGGAAACTCTCTATTCAAGTATATCTATGTTTGCATTTTTGACCTCAGAAAAAACTATAGTAGATAATTATGAGAAAATATGGAAAAACATTACAAATTCAGGTAAGTATGAATGATTTAATTATTTATGAATGAATCTCTCCTATTCTATTTCCTGTGAGAAGCGTATCAATGTTAGAAATTCATGGAGATACTGAATTAAGCAATATGGAATCATTCAATCTTAAAGAAACTAAAAATGGAGATAATAGAAATTGAATAAAAAGAATTGGCAAAGAGTGTTGTAGGCATTGCTTTAATTGTAAGTGTAGCTATACTTATCGTTGTATGTGTTGGAAAAATAAAGCACATTCAGAATAAAAAAAATATTATTGGTACATGGAAGAATGCAAATGCAGAGGAAGTGTTTACCTTTCAAGAAAATGGAGGACTTGTTGTAAACAAAGATATGCCCGAATTGGGTATTACCTGTGGCAATGCATTATATAGCATATCTTCCTCAAATATGATTTTTGTGGAACAGAGAGATAATAGCGTGAATTTTGAGATAGAAGTAGATCAAAACGAATTAACAATCTTCTTTATGGGTCATAAATATTGGGAATTAACAAAATAGCAATTGCATATAAAGCGATACTCATGATATCCATAACCATAAAATATAGAGCCGATGAATCACTCGTTATTTCGATTGTGAGTTATCGGCTCTATTTCATTATTTATGGAAGGGCTAAAGAAATATCGTATTTTATAGAAATACTTTTGACAGATTTCTTCTCATTTTTATGTTCTTTTATCAAGTGCTATACCATTCCATATTCATCGCATTCACCCAATCTTGCATTTCTGAATCAAGATACAAACGGGCATATTCTAGTGGATTGTCAATCGCCAGTGCATCCAACATTCGTTGAGAGTTAGGAGTAGTAATCAATCCATCTTCTGCCTTGCCACAGTCAATCCGAAGTATGTAGCCATTGTAATAATTGATGTCTATGATGTTGTGATATTTATTATATTCTGCATGAACGATATTCATATTGCAAAGTCCTTTCTCTTATCTGTTTCAGTTGTAGAAGCATCTTGACCAGTTCCAGCCGATTATGTGATTTATATAATGTTATTAGCTGTTACCGGATTTTGCTTCCCTTGTTTTTGCCCTTATGAGGTGTCGTAACACAAGGGAAAAGGATATAACATAAGGGAAAGTCTAAGGGAAAGCTCACTTGCCAAAACTGTAGTAAAATCAAGGCATTGCGGATTTTATCGTAACACTTTATAATACCAGTTAGGTGTTAAAGAATTGTAGGTATCAAAATAAATATTTTCACAAAAGCTGAAAGGATATATAACATTGAAGAAAGAAGAAGTATACGGACACATTGACCATACGCTCCTCAAGGCGTTTAGCACAACAGAGCAGATTGAAGCCATTACAGAGGAGGCGCTGAAATACGGCACTGCATCTATATGCATTCCGGCAAGCTTTGTAAATTACATTCACAATAAATATAAGGATGTCAATATATGCACCGTAATTGGCTTTCCCCTCGGATATTCCACCACTCCAATCAAGGTTGCAGAGGCAAAGCAGGCAATTGAAGACGGCGCAAATGAAATCGATATGGTAATCAACATCGGCTGGGCAAAGGAGCATAAGTTTGATGCTGTTACCGAAGAGATCAAGGCCGTCAAAGCGGCGTGCAGGGACAAGATTCTGAAGGTTATCATTGAGACCTGTTATCTGACTGACGAGGAAAAAATCGCACTTTGCAAGTGCGTTTCGGATGCAAAGGCCGACTATATTAAGACCTCAACCGGATTTGGCACCGGTGGCGCAACGCTGGAGGATGTAAAGCTTTTGAAGGCCAATGTTGCACCTTATGTAAAAGTAAAGGCGGCAGGCGGTATGAAGACCAAGGCAGACCTTTTTGCATTCCTTGAGGCCGGTGCAGACAGACTCGGCACAAGCTCGGGCATAAAGCTTCTCAACGAATAATTTGTTGATGGTGATAACTGATGAGTAACCGTTTTCTTCTTGAAGCTAAAAACATAATTAAGACTTTCCCGCCTACTGTGGCATTGAATGATGTTCACTTTTGCCTGAGACCCGGCGAAATCCACGGCCTGATGGGCGAGAACGGCTCAGGCAAGAGCACGATGTGTTCAATCGTTTCGGGCATTTATCCCTATGATTCAGGTGAACTCTTCCTGGATGGTGAGCCGTATTGCCCTAAGAATATGATTGACGCAGCAGCTAAGGGCGTTTGCATGATTGTTCAGGAGCAGGGGACCTTTGCGAGCACAACCGTTGCGGAAAACATATTCATCGGAAAAGAAAAGCAGTTTCATAACGGCATAAGGCTGGATACGAAAAAAATGGCGAATGCCGCACAGAAGATTCTTGATGAGCTTCAGATGCAGCACATTGACGCCAGAATGACCTGCGGCAGACTTTCCTTTGAGGACAGAAAGCTTGTAGAGATAGCAAGAGCAATGTATTCAGACCCAAAGGTTCTGATAATAGATGAGACGACCAGCGCACTTTCCAAGAACGGCCGCGATATTCTCTACGGCTTGATGGAAAAGATGAAGTCAGAAGGCAAGTCCGTAATCTTCATCTCACATGACATAGATGAGCTTATGGAAAAATGCGACTATCTGACGGTTTTCAGAGACGGCATTTACATTGACGAGGTGCCGAAGGAGAAATTCAATGCCGATCTGATCAAGCAGCTGATGGTTGGCAGAGAAATGGTCGGAGCCTACTATCGCGAGGATTTCAAGCCGAGCCACGAGGACGAGGTTGTCCTCTCGGTTGAGCATATTACGCAGGGAATTGTTACCGATGTCTCGTTCGATGCGTATAAGGGCGAGATACTCGGCATAGGCGGCCTGAACGAGTGCGGTATGCACGAGTTGGGCAAGCTGATATTCGGTCTTGAACCGCGTACGATCGGCGTTACCAGGTATCATGGCGGCGTTGAGTTCAAAAATCCGACTGATGCAATGAAGCTGGGCATCGGCTACATTTCCAAGGACCGCGACAAAGAAGCAATTCTCACAGCAGCAAGCATTCGTGATAACATCTGCCTTCCGTCCCTGAGTAAGCTGCAGAAGGGCATATTCATCACGGATAAGAGAGAGAAGGAGTTTACGAATTCCTACATAAATACGCTCGAAATCAAAACCAGCGGAATGGAACAGCTTTGTATGCATCTGTCCGGCGGCAATAAGCAGAAGGTCGTTATTGCGAAATGGGTGGGCTTCGATGCCTCCGTTCTGATAATGGACTGTCCCACCAGAGGCATAGACATCGGCGTTAAAGCGGAGATTTACCGCATCATGGAAAAAATGAAAGCGGACGGCAGGACCATAATACTGATTTCCGAGGAGCTGCCTGAGCTGATAGGTATGAGCGACAGACTGCTTATCATGAAGGACGGCAAAATCACAAAAGAGTTTCAGAGAAGCAAAGAGTTGTCCGACAGAGATATTATTAATTACATGATATAGGTGATAGGTGCTTTCTAATGAAAACGGATATAAAAAAGCATGAAAACGGCGGGGCAAAAAGCTGGATCAAGGCGCACCTGTCTGACATTATTCCCGTATTAGGCCTCATATTAGTGTTGGTATTCTTCAATGCGGTCAGCGGCGGAAAAGTATTTACAAAGACAAACTTCAACACGCTGTTCAACGAGGCTTTCAGCCTTCTGATTGTTACATACGCATTGATTTTTGTTATGGCGCAGGGCAAAAACGATATGTCCCTGGGCGGCGTTGTGGCACTTGCGGCGGCACTTGCGGCACACGCATCATCTATAAGCGGCAATTTGGTCCTGCCGGTTGCGCTGCTGGTCGGACTGCTGTGCGGCCTGCTGAACGGCTTGATTGTTACGGAGTTTAGAATTGACTCGTTTATTGCTACAATAGCAATGTCCTTCATCCTGAAGGGCTTTGTTGAATTGCTGCTCCAGTCGGGTGTTCAGTCCATACCCATCAAGATGATGATGCTCGATTCTCAGCAGCTTAAAATCACAGTTGCGCTGGTATTCGGTATTATTAGCTTCATACTGTTTAAGTACACCATGTTCGGCAAGCATTGCCGCGCAATAGGCTCAAGGCTGGAAGTCTGCAGACAGTCCGGCGTAAGAGTAAAGCTCGTTCAGTACGGAAGCTATGTGTTCACGGGTTTGGCCTCCGGTCTTGTTGCATTCTTCTTCCTCATCCGCTCCGGTGCTGCTAATATCGGCACGGCAAGCAATTTGGAATTCAATGCGCTGCAGGCGCTGATGCTCGGCGGCGTGCTGATCACAGGCGGCTCGTCCGTTAAGTTCAGAAGTGCGGTAATCGGCAGCATCACGATGGCGGCACTTGCAAATGGTATGACCCTGTGGGGCGTTGAGACACTGACTCAGCAACTTATCAAGGGATTTATATTCCTTATTGTAATTGCGCTTACATTTGAAAGAAAGAGCGTAGAGGTAATCAAGTGAATTTTGTAATTCTCATTACCGGCAGAGTAATGAAAAGAAAAAGGAGAAAAAATATGAAGAAAGTCATCGCCCTCTTGCTGGCGGCAGTTATGGTGTTTGCACTTTGTGCATGCGGCCAGCAAGGCGCTGAGGGGAAAGATCCCGCAGCAAAACTTCCCGAGTTCAAGCTCGGCATCCCCATGGAAAACACCGCAAACCCTGCACAGTATTCCTACCTTGAGAACATGGTTTACCTGTGCGGCAACTTCCCCAACGGCGGCACCGCAGTTGCAGAAGCTGACGACCTGACCGACCCCGATCATATGATTTCCAGCGTTGAGAAACTTATCTCTGCAGGCTGCAATATGATCACCATCTGCCCCTGCAACGACACTATGCTCATCAAGGTTGCAAAGCTTTGCGAAGAGAACAAGGTTTACTGGGCAGTTGCATGGCGCGACATCCTCGACCCCGAGGTACGTGATGTTGTATACGCATCTCCCTACTTCTGCGGCACCGCAGTTCAGTCCGACCTGAACGCAGGCTATGCAGCAGTTAAGGCAATGGGCGAAGCAGGCATGAAGAAGATCGGCCTCATCTCTTTGGACAAGAGCAGCTCCTGCGCAGCACTTCGTGAAAAGGGCATGCAGAAGGCGCTTGACGAGTACGGCATGCAAGTTGTTGCTGAGGCAAGAGACCTCCAGCAGGCAGCTGACGCAGCACAGGCAGTTGAAAGCTTCATCGTTGCAAATCCCGACCTCGACGGTGTTTACATCGCTTGCTCCATGGGCATGAACATCCTCGACGGCACGCTCTCCGCGCTTGAGCAGTACGACCCCGACAACCACATCAAGATCAGCGTTATTGACTTCCTGACCGGACTCGACACCTGCTTCGAGAAGGATAGAATCATTTGCGCACAGGGCGGTATTTACATCCCCGTTCAGATTGCCTGCGGTATGCTCGAGATGAACGCAATCCTCAATGGCGGCCGCCTCGGTGGACAGGCATGGGATGTTCCCATCTCCTTCGGTGCAGTCGGCTCCGCTGAAGAGTTCAAGGATTACAGCAAGTTCTGCGAAGGAGCACTTCCTACTTACACCTTTGAAGAGCTGCAGAACCTGTTCATCACCTACAATCCCGATGTAACCGGTGAAGACATCATCGCTTGGGGTAATGCATTCAACCTCGCCGACATTTATGCTGCACATGCAGACCTCGCAGCACCCGTAAAGGGACCCAACGGCGTTGAATATGTTCCCTTTGCAAAGTAATTGCGTTCAATTAGCCTGAACTTAACACCACACAAATTCCGGGGGGAGGTTTATTCTCCCCCCGGCACTGAAAAAACCGTCACCCATCTCTGCGTTTTTGCTTTATATGTGTTATGAATGACGCACGTTTTCCCCTTATGAAAAGTAATGCAGCAGCTGCATTATTACTGACAATAATCGTTGTTAAAGGTTTACTGTTATGAAGGAAAAAAAGAACAATATATTTATCGTACTTGCCGTACCGGTGGTCATCTTTTTAATTCTGACTGCCTGCATAGATAATTACGGCTTCCATTCTCTGAAGATTGTTCTGTCTCAAGCCATTATCCCTACAACTCTGGGATATGCAATGTGCTTTACCAACGCAATTGGTATGTTCGATCTCAGCTGCGCATCTGCTATGATAATTGCTGCAATGATAGGAGGTTCTCTCGGAAACACAATGGGAATTCCCGGCCTCATCATCGGCTGCATAGCCGTTGGCGTTGTGCTGGGTGTAATTAACGGCACTGTGTACAAGCTGCTGAAGATTCCCTGTCTCATTGTATCTCTGGGCCTGCTGCTCATCTACGAGATACTTGCACAGAAAATCGGTCTCGGCGTCAGCAAGACAATTCCCGCTGATGTTGGCATTATCGGCAAATTCCCCTATAGTTTGATTATATTGGGAGCAAGCGCACTCTTGTTCTATTACATATACAATAAAACCTGCATTGCCTGCCACATTCGCGCGGTAGGTAATGAGGAGCTTCTCGCCAACGCACTTGGCGTCAATGCAATGAATACCAAGTATATGACCTTTGTGCTTGCCGGTATCTTTATCGGCATCACCGCAATCCTGCAGATTTCTTATGCAAACAGCATTACCACGGTTTCTTCCCTGAGGAGTATCTCGATGATATTCCAGCCTCTTATGGGCGTGCTGATTGCATTTGCAATTCAGGAATGGTGCAATCTGACGCTTGGTGTATTCATAAGCCAGTTCACCCTTTCCATGATGTTCAATGCATTGATTGCTCTGGGTGTCCCGAGCAAGATGCAGGATGTTGTGCTGGGTGTTATGCTCATAATCGTAATGGGTATTGCGCTGAACAACAAGCGTATCAGCGGATTCTTTGAAAGAAAAGCAAGAAGAAAAGAATTAATGAAAAGAGCCTAATTGAGTTCAATTAGGCTCTTTCAAAAACTTGCGCAAATTGAAAAGAGCATAAAAAGACATAGCTTACAGGCTTTGGCAGAATGAAGCCACGACACACCATCATTTGTAAAGAAGTATGTGCTTACGAAATGTTCGATATTCAGATATAAAATAAAGGAGCGCGATCATGGCATTCAGATATTCTGATAAATATAAGAAATACTCTCTTGATATGCATGTAAATGTAACGAGAGACGAATTCCTTAAGCAGTTTGACCCGGAGGCTCTTGCTAAGGACATTATCTCAACAGGTGCTGAGGCGGGAATGATGTACATTCAGTCCCATTACGGCTATTCCTACTGGCCTACAAAGGTTGGCGAAATGCACCCGGGTCTCATCGGAAATGAAGATGCATTCAAAAGGCTGTACGATGAAATGCACAAGGGCGGAATGGATGTTGATGTATACTTCAGCATGATTTATAACAACTGGGCATATGACCACCATCCCGAGTGGAGAATTAAAGACATAGACGGCCACTATTCGCGCGACAAGGGCAGAAGATTCGGCCTTTGCTGCCCGAACAGCGAGGGCTACAAAAAGTTCTGCAGAGACCAGATTGCAGATTTCACTGAATATGTAGGTCCCTATGAGGCGTTTTTTGCGGATATGACCTTCTGGCCCACAGTATGCTACTGCGACAATTGCAGAGCAAGATGGGAAAAGGAAGTCGGCGGAGAAATGCCGAGAATTGTCAATTGGAAGGACGAACGTTGGAAGCTTTTCCAGCGCAAGCGCGAGGAGTGGCTGCAGGACTATATGCAGTACATCTACGATTCCGTCAAGATGGTCAATCCCGGCGCAGTTGTCGAAATGCAGAACTCCACCATGCCGGGAAGCTGGATGATGGGCGTAACCGAGAATGCCACGATTGCAAGCGATGCAGTTTCCGGCGATTTGTATGGCGGTTTTTCTCAGCAGACCTTTGCCTGCAAAATGTACTACAATATGACGCCCAATCTGCCGTTCAACTATACTACCTCAAGGTGCGAGCCGTCTCTTGACGAGCATACCACCATTAAATCCGAGGTAATGATGAAGCTCCATGCAATGCTGTCATTTATCAATCACGGCAGCAACATATTTGTTGACGCAGTGGATATGACCGGCACATATGAACCGCTGGTGTACAGCCGCCTTAAGAATGTATATGATGATGCGGCAAAGTTTGAAAAGTATTTCTCAAAGGGCAAGCCCTGCACGGATATAGGCATATACTTCAATCTGCACGGCAAGTACGACGAGGAGATGCCGCCTATGGACATCTCTGAGAGCAAGAACATTAGCAGGGCAATACCGCATCTTGACAGCAGCATCAATGTCAGCGAAACGCTGCAGAGAGCGCATATACCCTACAGCGTGTATACCAGCTTCCACCCTGAGCAGTGGGGCAAAGCAAAAATGCTTATCGTGAGCGATGCGCCCAATATGAGCAAGGAAAATATGTCTGCGCTGAAGGCTTATGTCGAAGACGGCGGCATAGCGTATATCAGCGGTCACAGCGCACAGCCTCTGGTTGAGGAGATTTTCGGCGGAAAGATAACGGGACGTACCGACGAAACAATCACTTATATTGCCCCCGAGGATGAGGTGGCACCGCTGTTTGGTGAGTACAGCAGAAAATATCCTTTGACAGTGTACGACAGTGCGTATATTCTTGAAGGAGCAACGAACGGCAAGGTGCTTGCAAAGCTGACGCTGCCGTATTCACTGCAGGCAAGCTCATTCCTGGTGTGTGCAGACCTCGAGCTTCAGGTGGAAGCGGACCCGAATGACCCGCGCAATGAGAGTGCATCCATGCACTCAGACCCACCCGGAATCGCAACAGACTACCCTGCAATGATGGAAGCAGAGGTCGGCAAGGGCAAGATAATATGGGCATGTGCACCCTTTGAGAGCACAAGCCTGACACAGCCAAGAAAGGTATTCACATCATTTGTAAAGAAGTATGTGCCTGAGATGAGCTTCGCTTCAGACGATACGCCGTATGTGGTTGAGTATCAGCTGTGGGAGGATGAAGAGGGCAAATATCTGTCTGCAATCAACCTGCAGTACGCAGATGAGGTTCTGCCGGTATTTGACTTCAATATCTGCATAAGGACGGAAAAGCCTGCAAAGATAACCCGCGTATCAGACGGCAGGGAAATGGGCTTTGAGTATTCAGACGGCAAGCTTGTTCTGCACATTGACAGACTTGACCTTTACGAAATGTTCGATATTCAGATATAATTGTGATAGCTGCAGCGTGTCAGCAAAAGGAGAAAAGCAATGGAAAACAAAAAGATAGTAGTGTTTGGCAGCTATGTAACTGACCTTACCGGCAGAACCCCTAAGTTTCCCACAGAGGGCGAAACGGTAATGGGTGTGTCCTTCAAAAGCGGACCGGGAGGAAAGGGCTCCAACCAGGCGGTAGCTGCAAAGCGAGCCGGAGGCGATGTAACACTTGTAACCAGACTCGGTGAGGACGACTTCGGAAAGCTGGCACTTAATTTCTATGACAAAGAGGGAATCGATTCCTCAAAAATCATTGTTGATAAAAATTCTGACACAGGTGCTGCACTGATAATCGTAAACGAAGCGACTGGACAGAACGAAATCATTGTAATTATCGGTGCCTGCGGAGAGTTCAAGCCCGAGGAGGTTCAGGCGCTTAAAGAAACTGTCGCCTCAGCGGGAACGGTTCTCTGCCAGCTTGAAACAAATCCGGAGGCTACCTACAAGGTGCTTGATATGGCAAAGCAGGCAGGTGTGACGACTGTTTTTAATCCTGCACCGGCAAGAAAGCTGCCTGATGAGGTGTTGAACGGCATAGATTACATCACCCCCAACGAAACAGAAGCAGAAATTATAACAGGCATTGCAGTTACCGGTTATGAGAGCGCCTCAAAGGCGGCAGATGTTCTTCTCGGCAAGGGAGTTAAGAATGTTGTCATCACGCTCGGAAACAAGGGCTATTATGCCAAAAATGCACAGTCTGAGTTTACCGGTGCGCCGATTCAGGTAAATGTTGTTGATACAACGGGAGCAGGTGATGCCTTTAACGGCGGCTTTACTGCGGCGCTTGCGGCGGGAATGAGCTTTGAAGCTGCGCTTATATACGGCAATGTAACCGGCGGACTGGCGGTCGAAAAGCTCGGTACAGCACCGGCGATGCCTTATAAAGAAGAGATTATGGCAGCACTGAACAAGTAAATATTTGAAAAGGTGCAGACACTTGAACCTGTATGTTCAGAAATTCAAGGTCTGCACCGTTTTTTGCTGTAGAAGACGAGTATAGGTGAGGTTTAGCCGGTCCCGTCAAGATTTATGCGCAAAATTGTTTGCAGGCTCCGGCTGAATGAAGTCAGCCGGCAATGGAGGCGTCGTCCAAAGCTGCCTCCAAATGCTTCATGTTCATGTATTTCTTGCAGCCCAACTGGGTGCCCGCCGCGTGGCGAAGTCGGGCGCAGACCAGCATCAGGGCGGAGTTCCCGTCAGGGAATGTCCCCACCACACGGGTGCGGCGGCAGATCTCACGGTTCAGCCGCTCGATCACGTTGTTGGTACGGATGCGGGTCCAATGCTCGCTGGGAAAATCGCAGTAGGTCAGCGTTTCCTCTGTACAATTTTCTCGGACATAGTTTGCTGTCTCCTTTCAGAATGGTGTGTGGTAACTTCATTCTACCAGAGCCTGCATGCTATGTCTTCTTTTATGCGATTTTCAATTTGCGCACCTTATTGTACATTATCTTCCCTCATGCTGCAGGAGCTGTGAGCAGGGATAGAAACCGGACAGAAATCGCGAAAGCCCCGCCGGAAAACCGGCGGGGCTTTTGGGGTGTTGCGAAAAGAAAGGGATCGGATCAGTATTTCTGCAGCGGGGCGTATTTCTCATGCAGCGCTTCCTCACGCTCGAGGTCGGACTCGATGCGTCTGTGGCGTGCGCGGATCTGCTCGTGGGTGTGCATATGCGGCACCTTGTACATGTGGTTCTCCTCGACAGCCTCGAACAGGTACGGGCCGACGAAGGCGGGGTTCATGCCCTTGACGGTGATGTTGCTGTCGAACAGGCGGCGGTAATCCCAGTAGCTGTCGGTGGCGTAGAACGGGTCGCACGGGACGCTGTAGTCGGCCGGGCGGTGATCCTCGCTGTTGTGGATGTTCGTGTGCACATATTCGGGACAGAACACGCTCACACCCATCATGCTGTAGTCGGGGTCGTTCTCGGCGAGGTCGCGCACGGCCTCAGCGATGCAGACGGCGGCATGCTTGCTCGCAAGGTAGGCCGTATTGTAGCGCAGGCCGGTGATCAGGCCGGCGATGGATGCGGTGAACAGGAAGTGGCAGGGCGTGCCCTGCTGCTTGAAGATGGGCAGCACCTCGTGCACGTAATAGGTCAGGCCGAGCACGTTCGTGTTCATGGCCCAGGCCCAGTCCTGAGGCGGATGGTTGTAGACCCAGCCGGCGGTGGCGATGCCGGCGTTGGCGAACATCAGGTCGAGCTGGCCGTACTCCTGCATGACGCGCAGGATGCTGAAGCGGACCTCTTCATACTTTGTGACGTCGGTCTTGATGGTGACGACCTTCGGCGCGCCGGCCTTCTCGCAGATGGCCTTGGTCTCCTCGAGCCCCTCGGTGTTGATGTCGATGAGGGCGAGGCGCATGCCGCGCTTGGCAGCCTCTTCAGCGAAGGCGCGGCCGATGCCGGTGGCGGAGCCGGTGATGGCGGCAACTTTGTTCTTGAATTCTTTCATGTCTTGACTTCCTTTCTGTTGTGATATGGTGTGGGTTGACGGGGCTCAGGCGAGACCCGGGAACAGGACGCACATGAGCGTGACGGCGGCGGTACCGACGGTCGTGGCGATGACGGTCGTCACGAACAGGGCGGGGTAGACCTCCTTGAGCTTCATGTGGCACATGGGCAGCAGCATGAGGATGCTGCCCGAATAGGGCATGGAGTCGAGCGTGGTGGCCGCAAACGCGGACACGCGGTGGATGGTGCTGGCCGTCAGACCGAGCGCCTGCAGCTTCGGCGCGATGATCGGCAGCGCGACGAGCTGGCCGGTGGACGAGCCGCCGGTGAGCATGCACATGAGCGCCACAACGACCCAGCAGATGAGGATCGGCGCGATGCTGATGCTTGTGATGGCGGTGATCATGGACTGGAACGCGTCCGTGTTGGTGATGACGCCGGCGAAGCCGCAGATTGCGGCGACGGTCATCGTCATGGGCACGGAGTCGACGGCGCCGCTGTTGAGCATGGCCTTGAGATCCCTGCGGCGCAGCTGCGGCCAGAACAGCACGAGAGACAGCGCGATGGAGCACAACAGGCAGATGTTGATGTTGAGCTTCCAGATGTTGAACAGCAGGAAGAGGACGGCCATCGGAATGAGGGCGACGATCAGCTTCGGCTTGCTGCCTGTGCTGTCATAACGCGGGTCGAGCGGGTGGAGCTCGAAGTGCTCGCCGCGTTTGCGGGCGCGGTTGATGAGCAGGTTCATGATGACGAGGATCGCGGCGATCTCCGCCGCCGCGCCCACGAGACCGGGCACCAGTGCCACATCGGCCGCCGTGCCGAGCACGGTCATGGCGGCTACGTTCGTGACCTGCGGGCTGCCGGGCACGGTCAGCGTGAAGGTGAACGAGCCCGCGCCCAGAATGCCGAGGATGAACTTCTTCGGGATATCGCAGCGCTCGAAAATGACCAGCGCGATCGGGTACATGAGCACGATGACGACGCCGGCGATGATGCCGCCGAGGTTGAGGATGGTGCCGATGACCAGGATCACAGACATGCCGATGAGGTTTTTGCCGGTATTGCTCATGTTCTCCTTGAGCAGGCGGTTCATGACGGTGTCGGCGATGGTGTAGGCGGCGCCGCTCTCCGTGTAGATCTTCGACTGCAGGCAGCCGAAGAGGATCATGAAGAAGAAGCTCTTGACGGCGGTGAACATACCGCTGACATAGTCGCCGACGAGGCTGTCGATAAACGGCAGCGTGTTGCAGGCGATGACGACGCACGCGCCGGCAAATGTGGCCAGATAGACCGACCAGTCTTTATAGCAGAGATAGATAACGATCAGAAAACCAAGGATACAGCCGATGACGCCCAATGTTGACACCTCTTCCGATCGGGATTACACAGATTCGGCCTGCTTCTCGGCCGCATCGAGGGGCTTGCGATCCACCTTCGGGATCAGGTACATGGACACAACGGCGACGCACGAGAGCACGATGCCATAGATGAACGAGGCGGTGTAGCCGCCGGTGGAGGCAACGAGCGCGGCGCTGATGCGCGGCGTGATGAGCGTGCAGAAGATCATGTAGCCGAACAGGGCCACGCCGTAGATGCCGCCGGCGTAGACCGGGCCGTAGGACTTGTTGATCGTGACGGGGTAGACGCTGTTGGTGGCGCCGAAGCCGAGGCCGAGCAGCGCATAGCCGAGGTAGAACATGAACAGCGAGTGCGCGGCGATCAGGCAGATGGCGGACAGGATGCACAGTACGCCGCAGATGCCGTAGACGTGCTTGTAGCTGATCTTGTCGCACAGCGCGCCGAGGAACAGGCGGCTGAGGGTATTGGCGATGAAGTAGATCGACACGCCCAGCGTGGCCGCGCTCAGCGTGAAGCCGGCGTCGGTCATGTACACGGAGAAGCGCGGGAACATGATCATATACATCGTCGGGAAGAAGGCGGTGCACACGATCAGGTGCCAGATGGGACGGGTCTTGAGCGCGCGGCGCACGTTATAGCTCTCGAGCTGGGTCTCCGCACTCGAGGCGGAGC
>ERZ1504597.72-NODE-72-length-59510-cov-12.299706_pt1 | contig 59510 bp, 54 predicted proteins | sample MGYA00571819_ERZ1504597 | MGnify/ENA primary metagenome ERZ1504597 (study PRJEB39906, sample SAMEA3182061) | gut metagenome | biome: human; feature: gut; material: Stool; isolation source: human stools | place: Canada | collected 2013-01-14 ... | reverse complement strand
CGATGGTACCGATGTTTACATGCGGTTTGGTTCTTTCATAATGTGCTTTTGCCATATCTTCTCTCCTTCAATAAAAAAAGATTTTTCGCTTTTCCTATTATACATATAAAAACGACAGGAAACAAGGAAGTGCCGAAAGATATCCTTATTCTCATGAGGATTCTCCAAGAAATGTTTCTTTTTAAACAAAGTTCCCTTAAAATACATCATAAAAAACAAATAAAAAATCCCCTGACACAGAGGATCTTCTACGCTGGTGGCGGCTCAGAGATTTGAACTCCGGACACAGCGGGTATGAACCGCTTGCTCTAGCCAACTGAGCTAAGCCGCCATGGAGCTGATAACCAGGATTGAACTGGTGACCTTATCCTTACCAAGGATACGCTCTACCGACTGAGCTATATCAGCAATCTATATGAATGAAGATTATAAACATGGTTGCGGGGGCAGGACTTGAACCTGCGGCCTTCGGGTTATGAGCCCGACGAGCTACCAACTGCTCCACCCCGCGTCATTGGTGGGCGGAATAGGATTCGAACCTATGAAGGCAAAGCCGGCAGATTTACAGTCTGCTCCCTTTAACCACTCGGGAATCCGCCCACATGGAGCTGGCAATAGGACTCGAACCTACGACCTGCTGATTACAAATCAGCTGCTCTACCAACTGAGCTACGCCAGCACATCAGTGACAAGAGTTATTATACATACAGGCCACCTTATTGTCAAGAGTTTTCACGGGTCGTTCCTATCGCTTACGCCTACTGATTATAGCACCAACCGCCGCTGCTGTCCACCATTTCCACAGCCGTGGCAGTCAGGCATTCCCTTTTCAAAATGAAATACTCTTTACTCCGTTTCTTCCTTGCGGCTCACCAGTTTCGTCGGACCGCTGACATCACGGTTCAATACTTTCTTCGCACCTTTTAAGAACTTCGGACGCGCAATCAAAACGATGCGGCCGCAGCCACGGCATTTGACACGCATATCGCTGCCCAGCTGAAGGACCTCCCATTCGGAAGAACCGCAGGGATGCTGCTTTTTCATCTGTACGACATCACCGATGCGGAATTGGATAAATTTCATCATGTCACCCTATTTCTTCGGTACAAATAATAATCGGATCGGAAAATAGCAGGCACCCGGCGGGATAAACCGGATATATAGATCTTTCCCCGCTTCCCAAGTTCCCAGTTTCTCATAATCGTAAATGGTATCATGGCCGAACCAGCGGGTTCCATAGCGTTCCGTACGGTATATACGGAGCAGCCTGCGGTCCTGCCCGATTTCCAGTGTCCCTTCAAAAACACCTCCGTTCGGGTTCAGATAAAGATCATACTTCCCCGTCCCTTTGCTGTGGATCGTCAAATGGCAGGTAATGCCGTAGTTCCCCGTATTTTCCCGCCCGATGAAATTAAGTTCGTCCCTTCCTTCTTGAAAAAACGCTGTGCTTTCAGCAGAACCCAATTCAATTTTTCCTGCGCTTTTTTCCGCGTCCCACACGCCGCTTTCAAAATAAACGTGCATGGGAAATGTTCCCCGCATTTCATGGGAGTCCGGAGGAAGGTACCTTGCCTTTTCCAGATGCTTTTCCACACTGCCTTCATAAGGAAGAATAGCCGCGCCGAATCGAACGGGCGACGACGTTTCCACTTCCACGATACCGCTGACCAAATCATCTTGCCGGATCCCTTTTGCGTTATCTTCAAAAAGAATAGTCCGCTTTCCTTTCTCCAGCATAACGTTTTGCGGCGGCTGCTGCTTAGCCGTCACTTCTCTGAAAGAAAGCGTCTTTCCCGTAGGCACGTAGCTGCGGCTCGGTTCCCCCCGGAGCGTACGGACGACTTTGATCTCTTCTCCTTTATCGCTCATGCCATAAACCGCAAGACGCGCCGGTTTCCCCGTCTCATTTACATGATAATAGTAAATCCGGCCTTTCCCTTTCAACACGGTACCTTCCGCAAGGATCCCGTAGTTTCGGGCATATTCAGGGCTGTCTGATAAGATCAGCGTATCTTCCGCTTTTATCTTTTCCAAAGGGATTTCTTTATAGGAAATATCCAGAGGTGACGCCCCTGCCGCAGTAACCGCTCCGCAAGCGGCAGCCGCCATAGCGGCAATCCATGTTTTTATGTTCATTACTTTCTGCCTTTTACCCTTCCTGCCAATGTTTCCGCCATGGAGGCTATTTTACGGAACCGATGGGCCAGTCCCGACTTAGTGATGCCGCATAGATCCGCCAATTCCGCCATGGAAGCGTCCGGATTTTTCATGCGCGCTTCGCAGGCGGCGCGAACAGACGGTGACAATTCGGATAATCGTTTATACTGCAATAATTTTTCCACATCCCGCATTTGGCGGACAGCAGCGTCCACTGATTTCTGCAGATTTGCCGTTTCACAGTTTACCTGGCGGTTGACACGGTTCCGCATATCTTTCACCACGCGGACACTTTCAAAATCCATATAACTGTTTGCCGCGCCGACAATCTGCAAGAAAGAGCTCACATCATCACCGCCTTTGATGTAGACGATGTAATCATTTTTTCGATCGGTCATACGGGCATTCAATTTGAAGGAACGCATCACGGCAATGAGTTCTCCGGCAAACCGCAGCGACTGTGTCACCAATTCCAGGTGGTAATCGCCCTGCGGCCGGCTCACCGTACCGCCGCCAAGGAAAGCGCCCGCCAGATAAGACCGCCGTTCTTCGGCAGACACCAGCCGGCCCGCATCACGGATATCCATGAGCGGATCCAATCCCATTTCCCCAAGGAACCGCAAGCTGTCTGCTGACGGACGAACGGTCAAAGTATACACATTTTTCTTGCGCAGCTTCCGTCCCTGCCGCACCATAGCTGACGGCATAAGATTGAAATCTTTTTTCAGGCAGACGAGGACACGGCGGGCAACGGCGCTGTTCCCCGTAGAAAATTCCACGCCCTTTTTCCCCTGCGCTCCCGTAACAATTGCGCCGCCCATACGAAGAAGTGCCAGCAGTTCCCCGCTTCTGCTTTCTTTATCGGGACGGACAACACGGGCAAGCTCATTCTTCACCTGCTCCGTAAATGACATTACTTCGCCCTCCCCAGATACCCCGACAATACTTCAGGCGCAATATTGGTTTTCAGAAGTCCGGAAATACGGATGATTTCATTGCAAAGCGTATCCGTATCATGAACAGCGCCTTTTTCAACGCCGAGCAAATCCTCTTCAATAAGGATTATCCCCATACGCTGGATTTTCTTCCGATCTATTTCCACCGGATACGCCTGTACTTTTTCATAACGTTTCAGTACATCTTTCTTCGGCACACCGTTGTTGACAAGAACATAGTCAATGACCCCTTTCCCCACATGATCGACAAGGGCTTTTAAATGGTCACTGACGGTATAACCGAGGGTCTCGCCCGGTTGGGTCATCACGTTGCAGATATACATGCACGGCGCGGAACTTTCCCTGATAGCCGTAAGAATCTCAGGTACAAGAAGGTCGGGAAGCACGCTGGTATACAAGCTGCCCGGGCCCAAGGTAATCAGGTCGGCATTGCGGATTGCTTCCAATGCATCGCCTACAGCAATGGGAGCCGACGGAACGGTATCCACATGGATGATTTTTACTTTGCCGCCTTTTTTTTCGACATAAGCAGCAATTTCCGATTCCCCTTCAATCGTACTGCCGTCGGACATTTTCGCGCAGAGGCGGATTTTCTGCGCCGTCGCCGGCATGACCTGCCCGCGGATATTTAAAACGGTGCTGGCCGTTTCCAAAGCATTCTGCACATTTCCAAACTCCTTCATGAGCGCCGCCAGAAATAAATTGCCCAGACTGTGGCCCGCCAGTTCTCCTTCCCCGCCAAAACGATATTGGAAGAGCTGTTCTAGTACCGTTTCTTTATCTGCCAAAGCCACCAGACAATTGCGTAAATCCCCGGGCGCGACAATATTCATTTCTTCACGAAGCCGGCCGGAAGAGCCGCCGTCATCCGCCACCGTAACAATAGCGGAAATATTGGAAGTCTTTGTTTTCAATCCGCGGAGAAGCATGGACAATCCGTGTCCTCCTCCGATAGCCACGACTTTCAGCCCGCGGGACAATTCCCATTTCGACACGATATGGCGGGACACGCTTTCCTGATCCGGTGCCACAAGGCTGAAGAAACGTTTCACCAGCCTGCGGATCGCCCACAACATGAAAAACAGGCCGATGAACACGAAAAAGATCCCTGCCGCAGCAAGAAATGTATAGCTGTAAGTCCCTGTAAGAACGAACAGGAGGCGAAGTATTTCCTCCTCAATCCGCCCAAAGACCTGGTAGTTCATAACGAGAGCAGCACCGAATGCCAACAGCATAAGGCCGAAGGAAAAGAGCAGCATCCATCTTTTTATATTTAACCCGGGATAAAGCCACTGCAGGAGCAGTTTCATTTGTTTTCCTCCTACTTATCATCTGCATCGCGAACAATGCGGTTCCTGTGCAAATCACGGTGTTCCACATTCACATGGGCATGCTTTTCTTTCAGGTGGGCTCCCAGTTTTTCTGTCACGAAAACGGAACGGTGCATACCGCCGGTACAGCCGATAGCAATAGTAAACTGCGTTTTTCCCCGGTCCCTGAACTGATCCACTATGAATCCCATGAAATTAAAAAGTTTTCTTTTGAATTCTTTGGTAACCGGTGATTTTTCAATATATGCCGCCACTTCCGGCACGCGCCCCGTCCAGTGCTTGTATTCTTCCACATAGAAAGGATTCGGCAGGAAACGGACATCAATGACCATATCGGCATCAATTGGAATACCGTACTTGAAGCCAAAGGAAAATACAGTAATCTGCATATCCCTTTTTTTATCCACCGCGCCGAAACGGCTCCCCATATATTCCTGCAGATCAGCCGGTTTCATAGCGGTAGTGTCGATAATGACATCCGCCTGTGCGCGGACACCGGCAAGAATTTTTCGTTCCGCCTCTATGCCTTCCTGAATGCGCATCGTTTTGGCCAAAGGGTGCTGCCGACGGGTTTCCATATACCGCCGCACAAGAGCTTCGTCCGATGCTTCCAAGAAAACCACTTCATGGGGAATCCCCCGTTTATTCAATTCGTCCAGCGCCTGGGGAAGCGCGTCAAAAAAAGAACCGCCCCGGATATCGGAAACCACCGCCACATGGCGGGTATTGGACGTACTCTTCCAGCAAAGGTCCGCAAAACGAGCAATCAGGACCGGCGGCAGGTTATCCACACAGTAATACCCCATATCTTCCAGCTTCTGCATGAAATTCGTTTTCCCCGCACCGCTCATGCCCGTGATAATCACAAAACGAAACCGTTCCATTACTTATACCTCCAATACATATTTCTCTATGGCTTTTGCCACACCATCCTCATTATTCGACGCCGTGATGAAATGAGCCGCCGCTTTTGCCGATTCCGCCGCATTTTCAACGGCAAAAGACCAATCAGTCAGATTAAACATGGAAATATCATTATGCCCATTCCCAAAAGTCATCAAACCTGACAAAGAAATCCCCCAGCGGTCACAAAGCTCGGCGAGCGCCGCCCCCTTGGACATGCCTTTCCTGTTCATTTCAAAAAACTCCGGCTTCGATTTCACCTGGTTCGTGGCATAGCTGAACTTTTCAGAAAGTACCCGCTCCACCTCTGCCATAACCTGCGGGTCTCTGTCAAATATCAGGAGCTTCGTCGGTTCTTTGGCAAGCGTCCAGAAATCCTCTCCCAGAACATGGGCGGAAACGCCGCACTGCTTTTCATAACTCTCCGTACGCTCATCGCGGAAAGGCACGTACACTTCATCATCAATATAGGCATGCATGTACCATCCCCGTTCATGGGCCGTATCTATAATGCCCTGTGCCGTTTCCATATCCATTGTCACATCGCGGAGCACTCTGCCACTTTCGCAAAGCCCCACAAACGCACCCGTATAACAGATCAGCGGCACATCTCCAAGACCGATGGCTTGCCCCCATGGGCGGGCGGCCTGAAACATACGGCCTGTGGCAATGACGATGCGGATATTTCTTTCCATCACTTTCCGAAGAATATCTTTCGTATAATCGGAAAGTGAAATATCATCGTGGAGAAGCGTATCGTCCAAATCGATCGCTATCATTTTTACCGGTGCCATTCATTCCTCCCTTTGAGGGTCCTTTATTTCCGCTTCAAGGCTTTCCAATTTGTTTGTACCCTATTATAGCATAAAAGAAACACCCGAATCCGTGTGAATTACCGGATATGAAGTGCTTCTTCCGTTCTATATTTCATACCTTACCGAAACAAGAATCAATCCCTGAGGCGGCGCAGTGAATCCTGCTTTCTCCCTGCTTTTTGATTCCAGTATGGCGGGAATACTCTCCGCTTTCCGTTTCCCTTCGCCCACTTCCACAAGCGTTCCCACTAAAATGCGCACCATGCCCTGGAGAAAACCGTCTCCGGTAAAATCGATCTGCAGTTCTCCCTTTATTTCTTTCATTTCAATTTTGGAAATACAGCGGACCGCAGACTTTTTCATTTTCTTATTTCCGCAGAAGGAAGTGAAATCATAAGTTCCTATTAAAAATGCTGCCGCTTTCTTCATTGCTTCTACATCAAGAGGCTTTCCATACTGCCACACGAAGCGTCGTTCAAACACATTTTTCTCCGTCGACGTGCGGATCCGATAACGGTATGTTTTCTCCAAGGCACCAAAACGGCTGTGGAATCGTTCCTCCGCCGTCTCCATATGCTTCAAAGCAATATCGTCAGGCAAATCCCCATTCAAAGCCGTTTCCAATTCTTCCGCTTTCCATCTCCCTTTCAGATGGAAATTCACCACCTGTCCCAGCGAATGAACCCCGGCGTCTGTCCGTCCCGCGCCGATGACCTGCACCTCTTCCCCCGTTATTTTCCGAAGAGTTTTCACCAATTTCCCCTGAATCGTTTCTTCCGTACGCTTTTGCTTTTGCCAGCCCTCGTAACGGGTACCGTCATACTGTACGATGCAGCGATAATTCATAGAACCTCCTTATAGCTTCCGTTATTCCCATTGTACGCAGAGCCCGCAGCAGCGTCAAACAAAACTATATTTACTGTAACTCCATATGATATAATATTAACAGTTTTAAACTACTTTTTTATATTTTGAAAGTGAGTGAACCTGATGAAAAAATTATTGACAGCCCTTGGTGCGGCAGCAGTCATCGCAACCATGACCATGCCGGTTTCCGCTGAAAAACTGTGGAAGTACAGCGAAACCGTTACCATTGACCTTGCTGAAGCACGGTACAAGCCGACCACCGATGGCCACGACATACTGGAATTCGTTGCGGTAGAACAGCTTCCTGACGGCACCTGCACTTATACTTATGTCTATGACAGAACCGCCGGAACCATCCAGGTGAAAGAAATGGAAAAGACCACAAAGAAACTCCATTATAAGAGCAACTTCTCCGCGACCTCCGTCAACTCCACCAATCCCGTTATCCGTGAACGCGCACAGATGGCAGAAGCGGTCTACCAGAGAAAAGTACATAAGAAGTAAGCCATGGACGCCGTTTATGAAGAAATAAACCGCGACCTGCTCCACTTCATTGCCAAAGCACCGTCTGTTTTTCATGCTGTAAACAGCATCCGGACGGCGCTTTCTTATGCAGGTTTTACGGAAATACGGGAAGAAGACCCGTGGCAGATTGAAAGAGGCGGGAAATATGTCGTCACAAGAAACGGCTCCGCCCTCATGGTATTTACCATCCCTGAAGACGGCGGCCATGCGTTCCGCATAACGGCAAGCCATGGCGACTCTCCCTCTTTTAAAATCAAAGAAAATCCCGAACTCCGCGACGCTGCGTATGTTCGGCTGAACGTGGAAGGCTACGGCGGCATGATCATGTCCACCTGGCTCGACCGCCCCCTGTCGGCAGCAGGCCGTATCATCGTTTCAGAAAATGGAAAACTCGTTTCCAAACTAGTCAATCTCGATCGGACGACACTCGTCATTCCCTCCGTCGCCATCCATATGGACCGTACTGCAAACGGCGGGCACGCCTGGAATATACAGCAGGATCTCCTTCCTCTTTACGGGACGGCGGACGATTCCCTGTCCTTTATGGATGCCGTTGCCGCCGCGGCGCAGGTTGCGCCGGAAAATATTTTAGGCCATGACCTGTACCTTTATTCCCGTATAGAGGGAACCCTGTGGGGAGAGCGGCATGAATTTATTTCTTCCGCCAGGCTGGATGACCTTCAATGCGCTTTCGCCGCGTTCCGTGGATTCACCGCAGGAAAAAAGGAAAAGCATATCTGCGTTTACGCCCTTTTCGATAATGAAGAAGTTGGCAGCGCCACAAATCAGGGCGCCGGTGCCACCTTCCTCAAGAATACACTGACAAGGATCTCCCGTTCTTTGGGTTACAGCTATGACGAAACACAAGCCATGATTGCCCGAAGCTTCATGATTTCCGCCGACAACGGCCACGCGCTCCATCCGAATCATGGAGAATATGCCGATCCCGTAAACGCGCCGCGCCTGAATGAAGGTATCGTCATTAAATTCAATGCCCAGCAGAAATACGCCACTGACGGATTCTCCGCCGCCTTCTTCCGCGACCTTTGCCGCCGCGCAAAAGTGCCGACACAGACCTTTACGAACAGGAGCGATATCCCCGGCGGTTCCACCCTGGGAAATATTTCCAATACCAAGATTTCCATGCCTACGGTGGACATCGGACTTCCCCAGCTCGCCATGCACTCCTCTTATGAAACAGCAGGCACAAAAGATACCGCTTACATGGTCATGGCATGCACCGCATTTTTTGAATAAGCTGTATTATTTGTTTACAGGCAATAAAAACAGACACCGCTATGAAATTGTATTTCCGCAGTGTCTGTTTTTATTGGCTACGCTTCCGCTTCATCCAGTTCCTTCACATAAGGTTTTATGTCAATCAGGCTGCTTCCGTCAATGGCATCCAGCCCGATTACAAAAAGCCTGTTCTTTTCCCGCCTTACCAGTTTGACCACGCATAAATTGATGGGATTTGGCCGGTGCGGTGAACGGCTGGCAAATACGCCGTAAGGTTCCTTTGCCCAGGGCGGCACTGTTTGCAGGGCCGTGCGGTCAGCTTCGTGGGCAAAATATAAAACCACATAATATCTCCCTTCATCCACATGAAGCAGTGCCGCTTCATAAGTCGGAAAGATCTCAATCTCACAAAATTTATCAGAAAGCTTTCCCTGCCGTGGCGCTTCTTTTACTGTTTTGTAAGGACTGTGTATTTTCCCTATTTCTTTTAATTCCATTCTTCCTCCTTAAGGCAAATAGAAATCATTCGTACCTATTAGCTTTAAACTATCATTTATTTATAATAATCTCAATGTGTATTATTTTATCCGATCTTTTCATACGGCATCAAAACAGGATTGTAATACCTTCAAATTTCAGTTACTGGATTTTTATCTTTAAACTTAAGACAAACTGTGATAATATAGCCAATAAGAAACAACTTGTTTAAGAAATATTTCACAGGAGCTTTTATGGACAGACGACAGCAAAAAACGCGAACCGCCATTTTTGACGCCTTCAGTGAGCTTTTATCCGAAGAATCTTATTCACGCATTACCATACAAACCATCATCGACCGCGCGAATATCGGACGGAGTACTTTTTATTCCCACTTCCAGACGAAAGACGACCTTTTGAACGCCATGTGCACAGAACTCTTCCGGCATATCATCGACGGTGTCATGAACCATGACCTCCCTGCAGACCATCACAACGCTCCCGGTGTGCCGGATCCGGTTTTCTGCCATATCCTCCAGCATATCAAGGATAACTCTTACCACATCAAAGACCTGCTCACTTCCGAAAGCAGCGATATCTTCCTTAAATATTTCAGGGACAGCCTGCGCAGCCTCATCAGCATCCATATCCTCCAATCTTCAGACCATCAGAAAAAGGATATTCCCGATGAATTTCTTCTGAACCATATTACAGGCAGTTTTGTGGAAATGGTCCAGTGGTGGGTAAAGAACCGTATGAAACAGACGCCGGAAGAATTGGATTTCTGTTTCCGTTCCGTTATCTATCCCGTTATATGAATATGAAAATGAAAAATCGTACTTCCCCGCCGGAGACAGGACAGCAAGGCAAAGAATCCCAGTTTCTTTTCTCAGGGATTATACGCCTCTTTTCCATCCTTCTTTATCCCGTCTTCTTCGCACTGAATATCGTCATATCGAAAACACGGGACGTACTGGATCTGGAACCGGAAAAAGAAGACATGCTCCATGCCAGTCCGGGCGATGTCATCTGTGTCCACAGGATCGGCTTCAAGCACTTCGGCATTTACGCCGGAGATAACCGTGTCATCCACTATGACATAGACCCGTCAAAAAATTTTAAAATCCTCATTCATGAAGCTTCTATGGAAGAATTCCTGAACGGTATGGATATTTACTATATATGCTACTTCCCGCCGGTCTACGGTATCCCTACGGAAAACATGGAATTCTCAGATTTCAGTAAATTGATGGAGCATCCCGAACGCTCCGGAGAACTGTGGGACTACCTGAAAGTAATAGAATACAAGCTCTACACCCCGCAGGAAACACTGAACCGCGCCCGAAGCCGCATCGGCGAGTCCAACTATAATCTTTTCTCCAACAATTGCGAGCACTTTGCTCTCTGGTGCAAAACAGGTATTTCCGAATCCCATCAAATCAGCAGTCTCCTAGACACCCTCATGATGACCGACCTCAAAGGTCATGTTATTAAGATGTCTTCTGATATGGCCAATGAAAAAATACAGGAACCTACGTAAAAATCCCCTGCCGCGCATCGGTAAGGGATTTTTCGATTTTCATCTGTCGAGTACCAAATCACAAACCACCCGTAAAACGGGTGGTTTGTCGTAGGGCTATAAGCCCTTATCACTATGACCAGCGTCTCAAGGCGCTGGCTTTCACTTTGTTCAAGCCACTTTGTCCTTCTTACTCCGCTACCCCTTAAAGGGGTAATCCTTACGATTTAAATGGATTCTCATATTCCTTTATACTCAATTTATCTTTTATCATATCTGCTTTTTCCTGTTCTTTTATATACTTTCGTATTGTCTGTTCATTTAATCCTACTGTACTCACATAATATCCTTCTGACCAAAAGTGCCTGTTCCCAAATTTATATTTTAAGTTTCCATGTCTTTCGAACATCATCAGGGCGGACTTTCCTTTCAGATATCCCATAAAGCTGGATATTGCTGTTTTCGGTGGTATGCTCACCAAGATATGTACATGGTCCGGCATCAAATGTCCTTCCAGTATCTCTACTCCTTTATACCGACATAGCTCTCTTAGTATTTTACCTAAATCTTTTCGATATTGATTATATATAATTTTTCTTCTATACTTAGGTGTAAATACGATATGGTACTTGCACATCCATTTCGTATGTGCCAATGCATTTGCTTTGTTGGACAAAAAAATCACTCTCCTTTTTATAAATAGTGGCTTGGACTCCTCTATTATATAAACCGGATTGTGATTTTTTTATTGGTATAACCATTTATTTTCCACCCGCATAGCGGGTGGTTTTCTGTGCCATGCTCATGCCTGGCACAGTCTAAAGACACTAATAAAAGCAACACTGCCTGTCAAACGTCAGTCAGTGTACCAGCAATGATTCTGTCTTGTTAGCTGATTTCCGTTTTCTGTCATCAGCATAATAGATTTTTCACTCTTCATAACAATTATCGTTTACCGCTTTCTCTACAAAGTATTCTTGTGATCGTTCTGAAAACCCAATGACGGGGTGTCAGGCCAGCTGCTTCCCTTACTATAATAAAATAAGTGCAGCAGGGGAAATGTTGTATTTCTCTTTGCTACACTTATATGGTACTAATGACGCTGTAAGAAAAAGTGTCATAATACTGTTTTCCGTTTTCCGACCGCTGACTTCTGTTAGCCGATAGCTGATTTCCGTTTAGGTTTCCCCTGATAAAAGCAACTCTACTCTTAAAACGTCATCCAGAGATATGCGAAGGATCTATTACCGTGGTGAGGAAGACTGTAAGCATGAATCTGACTTCTATCTTCTGTCAGCTGTTTTCTGTCTTTTATCCTTTAAAAAGTAAGGCGCATCTGGTACCACACCACATTGCCGTGAACCGATACAGATATTCCTTCGTTAAGAAAACCGAACTTGCCATAGTAATGGATCAGTTCTTTCTTGCAGGTGAGGACAAGACCTCTCCGTCCTTCCTTTTCCGCATCATGGATGGCGCGGCGGAGCACTATTCCCGCATATCCTTTCTTCCGGCATGCAGGAATCGTATTCAGCCCGAAAATCATCTGCCATGCGCCATGTTCATCATGCATGTCTGCTTTCTCATACATTTCGTCAGTAAGATCCGTAAGGTTTGTCACCATACCGTCCGCAAAAGAAATCAGTTTTCCCTTTTCAAAGAGGAGCCAGAAATGATTGCCGTAATAAGTGAGCCTCTCTTTGAAAGAATCCTTCGTCGCCGCTTCGGCAGGAGGAAAACACTCCGCTTCCACCGCAGATACCAATGCCAGATCATCTATCGTTGCTTTGCGTATTTCCATAAAGTCCTCTTCTTCCCTTCCCTCTATACCAATTCGTAAAAAAGCACCTACCGTTCAGTAAGTGCTTTATGTTTTATCAGATATCAGTACAGCTTTGCTCCCGCAGGGATATGGTCGTCTACCATGAGCAGATGAAGTTTTTCTTCACCATCTTCTTCATGGATTGCAGAAAGCAGCATACCGCAGGAGTCAATGCCCATCATATTCCTCGGGGGCAGGTTCACGATAGCGATCACCGTCTTGCCGATGAGGTCTTCCGGTTCATAGAAGGCATGAATGCCGGAAAGGATGGTGCGGTCTTTGCCGGATCCATCGTCCAGCGTGAATTGAAGAAGTTTCTTGCTCTTCTTGACTGCTGTGCAGTCTTTGACTTTCACTGCGCGGAAGTCCGATTTGCTGAAAGTTTCAAAATCAACCGTATCTTTAAATAAAGGTTCTACTTTTACTTTGGAAAAATCAATTTTTTCAGGAACGGCAGGGCCCGCCTCCTTCACTTCCGTTTTCCCCTGGTCGCCTTCCGGCCGCATCGCAGGGAAAAGAAGAACGTCTCGGATACTGGAAGAATTGGTCATGAGCATGAAAAGACGGTCAAGCCCGATGCCGAGTCCACCTGTCGGGGGCATACCGTATTCCAAAGCAGTAAGGAAGTCTTCATCAATGGGATGCGCTTCGTCATCGCCATGCTCTCTTTCTTCTACCTGCATTTCAAAACGCGCCCTCTGATCCAGCGGATCATTTAATTCGGAGAATCCGTTTGCCAATTCGCGTCCATAAATATAAGACTCGAAACGGATGGTATATCTCGGATCTTTGGGATCCAGTTTAGACAGCGGAGATACTTCGATGGGATGCTCTGTAATGTGGACAGGCTGGATAAGGTGCTCTTCCACATAGTCGTCAAAAGCAGCTGCCAGAAGCTTGCCGAAACCGTCAAATTCACCATATTCCACATGAAGTCTGTCGCAGATGGCACGTGCTTCCTCAATGGTCTTGCAGGCATCAAAGTCTTCACCGGTGTATTTCTTTACCGCTTCTGCCATGGTGAGTCTCGGCCATGGGCCTGCCACATCTATTTCTGTTCCTTCATAGGTGAATTTCGTAGTGCCGTAAGAAGCCATAGCGCAGGCTGCCACGATCTGTTCCGTCTGGTCAATGACATCATCGATATCGCCATAAGCCTGGTATGTTTCAATAGCGGTAAACTCCGGATTATGACGGGTATCCATGCCTTCATTGCGGAAATTGCGGGTGATTTCAAATATGCGTTCATACCCGCCGACAAGAAGTCTCTTTAAATAAAGTTCCGGCGCAATGCGGAGGTACATGGTCATATCCAGCGCGTTGAAATGCGTCATGAAAGGTCTTGCATTCGCACCGCCGTAGAGCGGCTGAAGAACCGGCGTTTCCACTTCGAGGAAACCGTGTGCGGTATACCAGTTCCGGATAGCCTGGAGCATATTCGCCCTCTTGATGAATGTTTTTCTTACATCGGGATTGGCGATAAGATCAAGATATCTCTGGCGGTAGCGCTGTTCCTTATCCGTAAGGCCGTGCCACTTTTCCGGAAGCGGGCGGAGAGACTTGGAAAGCATGGTGAAGTGCAGGACACGGATGGTCGTTTCTCCCGTGTGTGTAGTGAATACAGTGCCTTCCACCCCGAGGATATCTCCCATGTCTACCAGTTTGAAGAGATTCCATTCATTTTCACTGACAGTATCTTTCCGGAAATAAAGCTGGATATCCCCTTTTTCATCACGAAGCGTGCAGAATGCCGTTTTTCCGTGCCCGCGGATGATCATAATACGGCCTGCCACTTTGACATGCTCCCCGCTTGCTTCCAAAGCTGCCGCATCCGCATGGATATCTTCACTGTGATGGGTGCATTCATACTTTCCGCCGTAAGGCTCAAATCCCAGTGCGGTAATCTTCTCCAGCTTCCCCCTTCGGATCAGCATCTGGTCGTTCAGTTTTTCTTCCATTCCAAAACCTCTCTTTGCATATAACCAATCAGCAAAAATTTATGCTTTGATTTTAATAACTTTATACTTTACAACACCGCTTGGCGCTTCCGCTTCTACAATATCCCCCGCCTTGGCGCCCATCAGTGCGCGGCCGACAGGAGACTCATTGGAAATCTTCCCTTCAAAAGGATCCGATTCCGTACTGCCCACGATCTTCACCGTTTCTTCCACATGGTCTTCCAGCGCTTCAATGGTTACCGTCATTCCTACATCGACGCGGCTCTTTCTCCCTTTTTTGCCGCTGTCAATAATTTCCGCCGTACGGATCTGCTGTTCCAGTTCCTTAATACGTCCTTCTACGAAAGACTGCTGGTTTTTTGCATCATCATATTCGGAGTTTTCAGAAAGGTCGCCCATAGCGATGGCTTCTTTCAGACGTTGTGCTACCTCGCCGCGCGTCTTTGTACGAAGTTCATCCAATTCTTTCTGTAATTTTTCAAGACCTTCTTTTGTCACAAGTGTATGCTGCAATTCTGCCATGCCAATTGCTCCTTTTTCTATAAATATTTTATAAAACTCCCATTATAAGGATATATTATTAAGTATAAGCAGATAAAAATGTATTGTCAATTTGATAAGAACCGTTCCTTACAACTCCCGTTCCGTTTGGAAAGTCTTTTTACAAACAGAAATAGAGGCCTGCCTTCCAAAATCATTTCTGCCATAGGAAACAGATTTCCTCTTCCCATTTTTCCTTTACCGGGTTGAGATCTTCCCCATTCTTTATTTATAAAAAAATTCTGTACCCATAAAAAGAAAAAATATCATTTTCTCAATTACATAAGGTTTCTTATCAATTTCAAAATCATTTCGAGCAAATAAAGTCCATATAGGGAGAAATGAGGAGATTTCAGCCTCTCACAGGACAATCGGATCCCGGACTGCATCCATTGTTTTTGCAACATATTTATCAGAATGAATAAATATCCATTTTTGAAATCATTGTCCTTCCCCAGATATTTTTAAAAAAACCGATAAAAACGGCGTTTCAAGATTTCTATTTTTATAGCCTCCGGAAATCTGAATGTATCATGATGTATCACGCCAATCCATATCAATATCCGATAGCGTTCCATTTTTTTCGTTTTTCTTCATTTTTCTTTCTTCTCCTCAAAGGTCCTCAAAAGTCCTCAAGGATAAAGAAATATATTTTTTTGAAATTTCCTATTGTACTTCCTGTTTATCTGTGGTATATTTCTTTCAGCAAAAATATTACGCGCCCTGCATGAAAGTGCAGCTGAGCTGCGGAGCACTTCTCGAAGTGAACGGTTTTCTTTGTTTCCCTGTTTCTTTCACCATAACGAAAGTAAATGGGGATTGCCTATGCCTGAAAATCGGGCATTCCGGTGAGATTCCGGACAAATATCTTCCCCCGTTCCGAATATGTGTCGGAAATTGGTACGAGAAAGAAGGGAACTACATTGTCTGAAAGCAGAAAAATGGGAGTGGTACAGCTCACCACAGTCACCGCCATCAACATGATGGGATCCGGCATTATTCTTTTGCCGGCAACACTCGCGGAAATCGGTACGGTTTCCATTTTCGCCTGGATTCTTGCCTCTATCGGCGCTACTATTCTTGCCTACGCTTTTGCCAAATGCGGCATGTACAGCAAAAAGGTAGGCGGCATGGGCGGTTACGCGGAATACCGGTTCGGCCGTCTTGGAAACTTCCTTTCCAACTACACTTATGCCATTTCCCTGATTATCGCCAACGTGGCTATCGCCACCGGCGTAGTCAGCTACGGTTCTTACGTTTTCGGTTTTGACCTTTCTCCCATGGAAGTTTGTCTGGCAACCATCAGCACGCTTGCCATCGCCGCTTCCATCAGCCTTGTCGGACCGAAAAAATTCGGCAAATTCACCTCTTTGGGCATGATCTGCATTCTTCTTCCGATCATTGGCCTTCTTCTCTGCGGCTGGTATTTTTTCAGCCCGGACATCTATGTGGCTGCCTGGAACCCTCATGATATGCCTTTCTATCTCACCATGCGCGATTCCATCGCCGTCATTCTCTGGGCATTCCTCGGTCTTGAAACGGCCTGCGCCAATTCCGACACGGTGGAAAATCCTGAAAAGAATGTGCCTGTCGCTGTTTTGGCAGGAACGATGATTGCCGGTGTATGCTACATGACCTCCACGGCGATTATCGGGGGGCTTGTCCCTCATACAGAGCTGGTATCTGCCGGCGCGCCTTTCGGCCTTGCTTACGCAGCCATGTTCGGAAATACGGTGGGACATATGGTATCTGCCATGCTTGTTGTTTCCTGCTTCGTATCCCTCACCGCATGGCAGTTCACCATCTCCGAGGTGGTAAGAGAGGCCGCCACCATCGGCCACTTCCCTTCCTATCTTCGTAAAGTCAATCGTTTCTATGCGCCTTACATGGCAATCGGAACCCTGGTTTGTATCCAGTCCCTACTGACGCTGTCTACAATCAGCCCCTCTCTGTTAAAGCAGTTCAATGTCCTTATCAATCTTGCCGTCATGGTCAATCTCATTCCCTACCTGCTTGCCATGGCTGCTGTTCCCGATCTGCAGAAAGCAGAAGGCATCTCTGCAGCAAAAGCAAAACTGCCGAATATGGCAGCTATCATTGGCGGTGTATACAGTGTATACGCGGTCTACGGCTGCGGATGGGATATCATTCTTTACGGGACGCTCGTTACTGTCTTCGGCATCATGATCTATATGCTGAAAACAGCCCGGCTTTCCCCTGCCGGATTCCAAACCTATCCGCCCAAAAAATAACATTTCAAATCCAAGCCTCCATAAGAAAAGCGACGAGACTAAGCCCACCGTTAGCTTTCCAGACATTTCTGATGTTCTTCTTCTCATTTTTCCTGGTGTCGAACCGTTTTTATATCGTGCTGGTTTTCCTTTATGTCAATGAAGACAATCATAACGAACAGCCCACAAGCTCTGAGCGCAATCAGGCACGACAGGATTTCCATAATCAGATTTATTATTTCCATTTTCACGCCTCCTTTCCTTCTATACTGCTAGGCTGATGTAGAATCAGCGAACCGTTTCTCGGCGCTAGGCACTCCCGCGTCCGAGAGTGAACGTTGAAACGGGGAAAAAAATTGTTCTCCTGAGCTTGTCTCCAGACTCCAATGATTTTCCCGCAACTACTATAACAAAAAAACGGCTCTTTTCTATGTCCATTCATTTCCATGGCTGGACACTTTTGTACATACCAAAAAGGGGGAGTATTATTTATGGCTGAAAAATTCAGCGAACTCTTAAGAATATTGAGAAAGTACATTGGTAATCAACCCTCAATCCAAGAGTTCATGACCTATTTTTTTAATCTCCTTATAGACACCAGTAATTTAGAAGACGACCACAAGTGCCTTGATGAGATGACATTTGCATGCAGAAGCCAAAAATCTACTGCCAATAAAGTTTTTAATGGGATTCGTCCTATTCCCAAAAAAATTGCAAGGTTTATAAATACATATTTTACCCAAACAAAGCTAATTGACGCATTGTATAAAATCCCTCCAGATCCAAAAGAACTTCTACTAAAGGATTTAAATAATTCATCCATCATCAACATAAAATGTACAGAGCAGGATATAGACGAGAAAATTGCTAATGAAATCCAATCACTTATTCACGATTCACTTTCTTTGAACACCTCTAAATACACAATAGCAGCTTCTTCAAAGAACCTTTCTTCCCGCGATTTACGCTTTCTGTCAAAATTAATGCACGATTTTAACAATATTTTAAAATTTTGCATAGAGACAGACCCCACCATAAATCCCATGCCACTTGAATACCCTGAGAAATTTGATGATTTATACTTAGAATGGAAGAACTATGATACAGATTTTCAGAACAACCAACTAAATTCATTAAAACGTGATATCCTTAATAACCTAGATGCCTTCTTCTCTTATTGGGGATGTCATATGTGGTATGATGCTTCAACCGAATATTATGTATATAAAAAGCCTTTAGGCGCGCCAGACCCAGAGGAAGAAGAAAATTTAAAGAAGAAAGTAATCGCTTTCAACGAAACGTTTACAGAATTACATTTCAAACTTTGTAATTTCGTAAAAACCTACGATATAGAGACATAAAACCTATGGCTGTTGAGGTAACTCCTATACTATTGTTGACTTATACGTTTAGCCACATTCACTTGCATTACAACATCATACCATGGAACTTGTACAATTTTACGATTGCTAGTTTTCAATTCCAGGGATACCTTTTCCCCATCCACAATAACATCAAAGAGTCGCTACCCATGGGGAATTATATCATGCAAATTTCTAATCTGCTTTCTGATTTTCACTATATATCATCTCCTCCTTCTTCTATTAATTAAAACTGCAGTTTACAGGCCGCAATTTTATATTAATACTTAAGGAGGCTTTTTTTATATTAAAGACTCAACGCTAAAGCTCAACTGAACCTAGTCTAACCAGGTTTTTTTCAATCACCAACCACCCGTAAAACGGGTGGTTGGTCGTAGGGCTATAAGCCCTTATCACTATGACCAGCGTCTCAAGGCGCTGACTTTCACTTTGTTCAAGCCACTTTGTCCTTCTTACTCCGCTACCCCTTAAAGGGGTAATCCTTACGATTTAAATGGATTCTCATATTCCTTTATACTCAATTTATCTTTTATCATATCTGCTTTTTCCTGTTCTTTTATATACTTTCGTATTGTCTGTTCATTTAATCCTACTGTACTCACATAATATCCTTCTGACCAAAAGTGCCTGTTCCCAAATTTATATTTTAAGTTTCCATGTCTTTCGAACATCATCAGGGCGGACTTTCCTTTCAGATATCCCATAAAGCTGGATATTGCTGTTTTCGGTGGTATGCTCACCAAGATATGTACATGGTCCGGCATCAAATGTCCTTCCAGTATCTCTACTCCTTTATACCGACATAGCTCTCTTAGTATTTTACCTAAATCTTTTCGATATTGATTATATATAATTTTTCTTCTATACTTAGGTGTAAATACGATATGGTACTTGCACATCCATTTCGTATGTGCCAATGCATTTGCTTTGTTGGACAAAAAAATCACTCTCCTTTTTATAAATAGTGGCTTGGACTCCTCTATTATATAAACCGGATTGTGATTTTTTATTGGTATAACCATTTATTTTCCACCCGCAAAGAGAGTGGTTTTCCGCGCCATATTCACGCCTAGCACGAAAAACCACTAAGCAGGAAGAAGCAATAGCATAAAATGTCCTACTGTTGCCATAACAGCAATTGTAACTTCAATCCCACTCTCCTTCACTAAGTACTAGTCAAAGAACCACGAAATGACACTACCAACCGCGCAAGCAGCAGCAAATCCCACCGCCACCGGTGCCACCGCCACAGCAGCAGTGCCAACCGTAGTGGCAGCCAACGCTCCCCCAACAGCCGTGCCAGTTGCTGAAGCAATAGCCATACCAGCAGCACCAGCAGCGGCACTGCCAGCAGCTGCCGAAGCAGCGCCAGTGATACCACCTTTAATACCAGCACCAGCAATATCAATTATTGCATCATCAACATCCTTTTTACCATCAATGACATCACCAATCGAGGAAATTGCCTCAGTACCAGCACCAACAACAGCACCGGCCATAGCACCAGCCTTAGCAGCCGAGCCCAAAGCTGTTGGTGTCGATATTTTCCCCAAAGCCTTATCTGCCACACGACGGGTCGTTTCTGATGAAATCCCCGAGTCACTAATTTTCTGTGCTGTTTTATCAGCGATTTTCTTCGCCACCTTATCAACGGTTTCTTTCGTACCCAAGATCTTCGTTTTATTATAATGCTCGGATAAAATCTGCTTGGCAGTTTTCGCAGCACCAGAAGCACTCGCCGTATCCTTGAGCTGCGCGTGCATAATAACCCTTCCATTTCTATCCGTTGCAATTACATCTTTCATTTTTGCGATGTTTGATTTTGTAAGTTGAGCATGGTTGCCTTTAAGCAAATTAACCGGATCAAGATTATACTTGTCACAGAACATGAGCTCATGCACATGTCCCTTTAATTGGGGACACTGTCCCGCACGATCAAGCGCTCGTACAGCCACACTGGCCTCGTACCCCTCCTTGACGATAGTACCTACAATGTTTTTTACGTTTCTTTTTTGTGATTTCTCCATGATTTACCTCCTAAAAATAACTAAAAAAATATTTTCAACGAGTTTTCCCTACTCGTTGTATGTGTTAATTTTAACATATCAAAATTTTAAATGCAACATATTTTCTTGTTTTATTATTGCATAAGCAATATGTATAGAGTTTTATAAGTTGTTTACATAATATATATGTGTTATAATATCTATAAAATAAAAAGGAGATGATTTTATGCCATTACCACTCTTAGCTCTATTGAGCGCACTTACTACCGTCCCGACTGTAACTACACCTTTCTTAGCGGGATCAATGGTGACCTCTATAGTAAAAACTATCTCAAGTGATGATAAATCTAAAAATACCTCAAATGGCGATGAAGAATGTACAGTAGCTGAAGCTGCGAATTTATTGGGACTTAGCGAATATACTGTAAAAAAGAAAATTCGTGATAAAAAACTCATCGCTCGTATCGTTGGCAAGAAATATATGGTTTCATTAGCATCCATTCAAGAGTATTCTAGGAAAACAGGAAAATCCGGACAGATTCTTGGAGAATCCTATCTTGATATAGACGGTATATCTGAAGATATCTGGAATAATTCAACTTTACTACAAGCTTTTATTGAAAGTGCTAAGCTGCAGCAAAATATTTTATCCCTAGAATGCAAAAAACTTGAACTATCAAAAAAAATGCTAACGAAAACTGATGATGATAAAGTTAATGAGTTAAGCCAGCAGATCATGGATAAGGAAATCCTAAGTCTTGAGGTGGCTAAAAATATAAAGCTATGTGAAATGCGACTTCTCTCTTTGGAAGAAAACGTAAACAACTAAATCATATAAGCAGTATTAAAAAAGGAGCTATAAAAAACGTTTCCATGTTTTTTATAGCTCCTTTACTCATGCCTTTTCGGCGGACATAAAGAATGACATAATCGCATTCCACGACTATGCCGTTTTGCCAAGATTATGAGGTTCCTAAGTTGCACCTATTAAAAGAGTGTCTTCTTTTTTATAAGACAGCACTTCTATTTCCGTATCCACGTCATACGCTTCTTCCCACTCTTCAGGAAGTCTGTCCAATTTTTCCCATTCCCTGCATTCTTCCCCATCATCTTCCAAATTGAGGAAAGGGGAGAAATAAACAGGTTTCCTGATCTGCAGGTATCCCCTTTCAAAAATGAAGCGGACTGCCTTTGTAAGATACACGCGGTATTCCGCTTTACCACAGCGGGAAAGCGTCTTCTTCTCATTGATGATCCGCACTTCTTTTATTTCTTTTTGAAGGGCATGATCTTCCTGCACCACGGCAGGGCGGCTCGAGTGGATTTCTTTTTCTTCTGCTTCACGGAAAATCCATTCCAAAACATCCGTCTTTTTTCCGCCGGCCGCCTTGTCCGTTATTTCCTGCGTCATTATATAGCATTTTCCGCCGGCATAAATACCGACGGGCAGGAGATATACAGGATGGAAAATGGACGGATCGCATCGGTACTTTTCAAAAACCTGTCCTGCCATCCCTTTTAAAATCTTCAGTGTTTTTTCACTGAATCGTAAATCCAATAATTCCATGTTTTCCCTTTCTGATGAAAATGTCCGCCTCGCGTAAATAAAGGCGGACATTTTTTATTTCTGTTCTTTCTTTTACTTCGTCCCGAAAATCCTGTCTCCCGCATCGCCGAGTCCCGGAAGGATGTATTTCTTTTCATTCAGCTGCCTGTCAAGGGCGGCGGTGTAGATCGGCACATCCGGATGCGCGTCGTTCACGAGTTGTACACCTTCCGGCGCAGCGACAAGACACATGAATTTGATATTCTTCACGCCTTTTTCTTTCATCATGTCAATAGCCGCCACGGCACTCCCCCCGGTTGCCAGCATGGGGTCAATCAATATGAAATCACGGTTTTCCACATCGGGAAGTTTGCAGTAGTACTCCACAGGCTTTGCCGTAACGGGGTCACGGTACAGACCGATGACACCTACACGGGCGGAAGGAACGAGTTCCAGAAGCCCGTCAAGCATTCCGAATCCCGCCCGGAGGATGGGGACGATCCCTACTTTCTTCCCTGCCACGCGTTTCCCTTTCATCACTTCCAAGGGCGTTTCAATTTCTATATCTTCCATAGGCAGGTCACGAGTCAGTTCATACCCCATGAGCAGTGTGATTTCCTTCAGAAGCTTTCTGAAATCACCGGAACTGGTTTCTTTCTGGCGCATAATCGTCAATTTGTGCTGAATAAGCGGATGGTCGATTACCTGGATCTGCATTTCATTTCCTCCTGTCACAACGGAATTCTCAATTTTGCTTCCATTATTTTATCACTTTTTATTTTGGATGTCTGTAATTCTTCCGGCGGCCCGCCGGAAATATTCTTACAGGCGCCGGTGGCGCATATCTTCCCATGCCATAATCACCGCACCGCCGGCAAGAATGATCTGAACCGCCAGATGGATCCAGAGAAAGAGGAAGATCAGGCCGATAAGGGAACCGTAAGTGACGCCCATGCCCGATATATGGAGGATATAGTAACCATACCCTGCAGTCAGGAAAAGGAGGGCCGCCGCCACCAGAAAGGAAGCAGGAATGATGCGTATCCATTTCGTGATGTACCTGTTTGGCGCATAACGGTAAAAGGCGGATAAAGACAGGCTCATGACGACAAAAGGAATGGCATACCGCGACGGCCGCCAGACCTGCCAGAAGACAGGCGGCAGTTCCATAATATAGTCCTGTACAAGGAATACGGCGGCATTGGCAAAAACGATCAGCGTAAGAGAAAGAATCATGGCAAATACAAGAAATACGGTAAAGAAGCAGGCTTTCAGGCTGACCTTGAACCAGGACTGGATATTTCTGTCCTGAAAAAATATTTTATCCATCCCGCGGACAAGGACGGCCGTCCCCTGTGAAGCGGTCCACACTGCGCCGCCGAGACCGGCAAAGAGCCATATTGTACTCCGCCCTGCGATGATACGGGCTATATTTTCCTCCATACTTGCCGCAAACTGGGCCGGCAGATATTGCAGCAGATCAAGGATCGTATCAAGCTGGGGCGCCGCAAAGAACAAGATACAGTTCACCAGGAAAATCATAAACGGAATGAGCCCGAGGATAAAGCAGTATGACGCTTCTGACGCAAAGGAGCCCACATCATCATCGATATATCTTTTAATCAAACACTTTATGAAGTATACGGCTGCCGGATCTGAATTTTTCGGTTCCATATGCCCACCCTGCCATTCTGAAAAACATCATAAAAAGGGAGGCATAAAGAAACAAATTTCATTTCTCTATACCTCCTTTTGCTGCACACAATCAGAAATATCTGTGTATTTTATTATAGCACCAACTCTTACTGTCCGCTCTGGCTCTTCTTCGCATTGGCATTCTTATAGCGGAGCTGCTTGGAAAGAACCATCTTGCGCATGCGGATACTGGAAGGCGTCACTTCCACCAATTCATCATCATTTATCCATTCCAAAGCGGATTCAAGGGTAAAGAGGCGGCACGGCGGCAGTTTAATGGCATCATCGGAACCGGAAGCACGGGTATTTGTCAGATGCTTCTTCTTACAGGGATTAACGTCCATATCCTGCTCACGGGCATTTTCGCCGACAATCATGCCTTCATAAACTTCCACGCCCGGGCCAAGGAAAAGTTCCCCTCTGTCCAGTATGGAATTCAGGCCGTAAGCGGTGGTCGTGCCCGCTTCGAAAGCGACAAGCGAGCCTCTCGTTCTTTCGGGAATATCCCCTTTATACGGCGCATATCCCTGGAATACATGGTACATGATGCCTGTGCCGCGGGTGGTGGTGAGAAGTTCATTTCTGAATCCCAAAAGTCCGCGGGCAGGAATGGAAAAATCCATCTTCATATATCCTGCCAGTTCCTCCATGGAAATCATTTCCGCGCGGCGCGGACCGAGTCCTTCCATGACAGCCCCCATAAATTCCTGCGGCACTTCAACAGTCAGCCTTTCCAAAGGTTCGCAGCGCTTGCCGTTGATTGTTTTATAAATAACCTGCGGTTTGGATACTTCCAATTCGAACCCCTCCCGCCTCATCGTTTCAATGAGAACGGACAGATGAAGTTCTCCCCGGCCGGAAACGAGGAATGCATCGGATGTTTCCGTTTCTTCCACACGGAGAGCCACGTTCGTTTCAATTTCTTTCATCAGACGGGCGCGGATGTGGCGGGATGTAACAAAATCGCCTTCTCTTCCCGCGAAAGGACTCTTATTGACATGGAAAACCATGGACAGCGTCGGTTCATCGATATGAATGGAGGGGAGCGCTTCCGGATTGGCGGCATCGGCTACCGTTTCACCGATATTGATATCTTTAAATCCTGCCATCGCCACGATATCCCCCACGCCTGCTTCGGCGACGGGAGTACGTTTCATTCCCTGCCAGTTGAAAAGCTGTCCTACATGATCGGTACGGATTTTTTCTCCATCCGTAATAGCCACGGCCATTCCCTGCTTGACCGTTCCCCTGGTCACACGGCCGATTGCCACTTTGCCGAGATAATCATCGGCTTCCAGCGTGGTCACCATGATCTGCAGTCCTCCATCCGGATCACCTTCCGGAGCGGGAATCCGTTCCAAAATCGTATCAAACAGAGGCTGCAGATCCTTCCCTTCATCATTCATATGGAGTTTGGCGATGCCGCTCCTGGCGGACGCATAAATCAGCGGAAAATCAAGCTGCTCATCATCAGCATTAAGCTCGATGAAAAGTTCAAGAATTTCCCCTTCCACATCAGACACACGCTGGTCAGGACGGTCAATCTTATTGATGACGACGATCGGTTTCAGGTGATGCTCAAGAGCTTTACGGAGAACATACTTCGTCTGGGGCATCGGGCCTTCATGGGAGTCAACAAGGAGCAGGACACCGTCCACCATGTTCAGGATACGTTCTACTTCCCCGCCAAAATCGGCATGCCCGGGCGTATCTACGATATTGATCTTCACACCATTATGCATGACAGACGTATTCTTCGCCAGGATTGTAATTCCCCGTTCCCGTTCCAGCGGGTTGGAATCCATGACGCGTTCCGCCACCTTCTGATTTTCCCTGAAAATATGGCTCTGCTTCAGCATGGCATCCACAAGAGTGGTTTTACCATGATCGACATGGGCGATGATCGCAATGTTGCGGATATCTTTTCTGATCATTTCTTTCCTTCTTCTCTCCGGCCTTCCGCCTCAATCTATAAATCCACAGTATAACAAAATCTTTGTATTGGTAAATACAATTTATTTTACCACATCACAGACTCGGATAAAAGCATTTTCAAAAAATATTTTCCTTTTTATGAATCATATTTTTGTATTCCCCCCTTGAACTATGTTAAAATGTAATTAAAGAGAGAAGATTTTTCTCCCTGGAATTTCATTTATAAAAGAAAGGTGGGCTGATGATCATGTTAGATTACAAACGGATTCTTGTACCTTACGACGGTTCCGAGTATGCGAAGCGGGCTCTTGACCGTGCCGTTTCCGTGGCAAGATGCTGCGACGGCGCAAAACTTTTCATTGCGACCGTTTCCCGGCCGATGCCGCCGATGGAAAAAATCGCGCGGGAAAAAGCATATGTCTTTGATGCCGATAAAAAAGAACCGGAAAAGAAAGACCCCGGGCAGGTTATTTTGGATGATTCAGAAAAACTCATTCCCGAGGATATTCCTCATGAATTGATTTTCCGTGTAGGCAATCCGGGATCCGTCCTGCTGGATCTCTCCTTTGAAAAAAACTGCGACCTGGTTATTATGGGCAACCGAGGCCGCGGCGCTCTCAAGAGCCTTTTCATGGGTTCCGTTTCCAGCCATCTGGCAAGCAACGTGAAATGCCCCATCCTTATTATTAAATAGTACAGCGGAAATACCGCGGAAAAGGAGGTTCGTCATGCTTACTTTCAAAAAAATCCTTGTTCCCTTTGACGGGTCGGAACACGCAAAGCGTGCCCTGGCAAAGGCTGTATCACTGGCGCAGTGCTGTGACGGCGCAAAGCTGTATATCATCACTGTTGATGAAGATGTTTCCGCGCTGAGCATGAATAATCTGGAAAGGGCTTACATCAATGAACAGATGCAGGCCATCCACTTCCGCCCGGCTGATAAAACTCTTGATGAAGCAAAAGCTGCCGTCCCTGAAGGAATCGAAGCGGAATATATCGCCAAAACCGGAGACCCCGGCATGCTGATTGAAAATACGGCAGACCAAATCGGCGCAGACCTGGTTGTCATGGGCAGCCGCGGCCTGGGCGCCCTTACGGGCATGCTCCTCGGCTCCGTATCCAATTACCTGTTGACCCACGTGGAGGCGCCTGTATTCATTGTGAAATAATTTCCCGTAAGACGAAACGCCGACCTTTAGAGGGCCGGTGTTTTCTCCCTCCGGTGCAGCCGATATTTTCACAGGTATTTCTTTATTTTCCGCACAGAAAATCAGATTTCTCCATCACAAAAAGAAAGGCGGTTATTATGCTGGATTTCAAAAAGATTCTCGTCCCCTACGACGGTTCCAGCCATGCGAAAAAAGCGCTGAACCAGGCCATTTCCCTGGCGCAGTGCTCAGACGGCGCAGAACTCTACGTCGCAACGATTTTAAACAGCACCATCCCTGCGGATGATGATCCCGACCAGGTCGACATGGCGGAAGTCGAAAAACTCATTCCTGAAAACATCCCCCATAAGGTTCTTCTTGAAATGGGGGAACCGGTACCCATGCTCCTCTATCTGGCAGGAGAAATCGGTGCCGACCTGATCATCACGGGCAGCCGCGGCCGCGGCGCTCTCAAGAGCCTTTTCATGGGTTCCGTTTCCAGCGGCATTTTGAAGAATGCAAAATGCCCCGTCTTTATCATAAAATAAACTTCCCAATTGAAAATACCGATACCGGACTCCCTGAAAATATGTCTGACTTTTTCAGAGATAGTGCGGTATCGGTATTTTTATGATGCTTTCGGCCCTTCCACCTTATAGTACCAGCAGTAAAGCGCAGGAACGACCAGTAATCCTATAGCAGTCGCAAGGAGAAGTCCGCCGATAAACGATACGGCAAGGGGACGCCAGAACGGACTGGGAATCAGCGGAACAAAACCAAGTACATCGGTTACGCTGGAAAGCATGATCGGCCGGAAACGGAGCGCCGCCGACTCGATGACCGCATCATAAGGCTTCTTCCCATCTGCCAAATGCTGGCGGATCTGGTCAAGAAGGATGATGCTGTTCCGGACAACCATGCCGGATAAGGCCAGCATACCGACAATGGATACGAATCCCATGGGCTGCCGCGTAAGAAACAGCGACAGAATCGCACCGATCAGTCCCAAAGGCCCGGTTATGCCCGCAATTACCATCAGCGGAATTTTATCCAGCTCAAACATCAGAATCATAAGGATAAGGAAAATCATGATCGGAACCGGCGCCGCCAGGTACTGTACGGATTTTTCACTGTTTTCTATGGCCCCGCCTTTTTCCAGCGTATAACCGTCAGGCAGATGTTCTCTAAAGTCCTTAAGCGTCCGGTCGTACAGTTCATTGACTACGGAATCGGCAGTCTTATCCCCGCCGGCTTCGCCGCGGATAGTGATGGTCGGGTGCAGATCGCGCCGCCAGATCGTGCTTGTTTCATTCTCATAGGAAATATCCGCGATTTCCCCAAGAGGCACATACCGTCCACTCCCCACATGGACAGGGAGGGAAGAAAGATCGGCCAGCCGCGCCGCATTGCTTCCTTCCAGCCGGAAGCTGATCGGCACGAGCTGATTTCCCTGATAGGATTCCGCCACTTTATAGCCTGACAATTTCACATACAGATCCCGGGAAATGGAATAATTATCTCCCCCCAGTTTCCTTACTTTATCCTGATCGATTTTTAACCTGACGACCGGTGTTTCTTCCGGCCAATCCATACTGACATTCTTCATGCCGGGATACTGAGAAACAAGAGCCGCCGCTTCTTTAGCAAACTTTGCCGTGTCTTCCACATTCTTTCCCGAAAGCCGCAGCATGATCGGATATTCAGCAGGAGGCCCTGTGGTAATCAGACGGGCATGGGCCCTTGCATCCGGATATTGTTCCGCAATAAATGCCAGCGTATCGTCACGAAGACTGTCTCTCACCTTGCTGTCGCGCGCTACAAGGATCATCTGTCCGTGGCTGTCTTCCGGTGCCAGCGGATCAAAAAGCAAAATAAACCTCGGCGCGCTGTCCCCTACATAGGTGGAAAAGGAAGATACCCGATTGTCCCCGTATAAATTGTCCGCAATGCCCGCCATGACCTCTTTCGTTTCCTTGATGGATGCGCCGGAAGGAAGGTTCACATCAAGAATGATTTCCGGCCGTACGGAATCGGGGAAGAACTCCTGGTTCACAAAAGGAATAAGTGCTACTGTCCCCGCAAAAATCGCTGCTGTACCTATGATAACCGTCTTTTTGAAACGGATGCACCAGGCGATTGCCTTATAAAACAATCGGTAAGCCCTGTCCGCAAAAGCGGATTTCTTTTCTCCTGCTTTCACCCTGATGAAACGATACCCCAGAACCGGGCTCACAAAGATGGATGCCACCCAGGAAAGAAGAAGCGTAGAGGCGATAACCCAAAAGAAGGCGCCTACATATTCCGCCGTCTGCCCTGCGGCAAAACCGACAGGGATGAAACCCGCTGCTGTAATAAGCGTCCCAGCCAGCATCGGTTTCGCACATCCTTTATACGCCGCCTGTGCTGCCGCCAGACGGTCCATCCCTTCTTCCAGTTTGACCTGCATCATTTCAATTACGATAATCGCGTCATCTACAAGAAGGCCGAGCGATACGATGAGCGTGCCGAGGGAAACGATATGGAGATCGATCCCCTGCCATTTCATGTAGATAAAAGAAGCGCATACCACCACCGGAATGCACAACGCCAGCACGATCCCGCTCCAAAAGCCCAGCGACAGGAAACTGGCCGCCATGACGATAACGATGGCTTCCAGCAGGGATTTTGTAAATTCATGAATAGAATCATTCACCACCGACGGCTGATCCGCCACCTGCTCGATATCCAGACCGGCAGGAAGTTCCGATTTCTCTTTTTCAATTTCTTTCTCCAGATTTTTCCCGAGAACCAGATTATTTCCGCCGGGTGCCATAGATACGGCAATTCCTACCGCCGGTTTTCCATTGAAATACATAAGCGATGTTTCCGGATCCGCATACATCTGTGTAACTGACGCTACATCGCCCAGATGAAAAGAACGCTCTCCCACATGGATTGGAAGTTCTTTCAGCGACTCCACCGTATCCAGAAGCCCTTCTACACGAACCGCCACATTTCTGGAATCGGTGTGGATCATACCGGCAGGCATCATCGCGCCCTGCTGCTGCAGCATTGCAAACACATCCGACGGTCTCATGCCGAAAGAGGCCAGCTTATTCTGATCCATTTCGACATAAATTTCCTGCTTCTGGACACCGAGAAGTTCTACCTTCTGCACATCCTCCACACCTGTCAGGCGCCGCCGGATATTTTCCGCATATTTACGTTTTTCTTCATAAGAAAATCCGTCTCCCGTGACGGCGTAAATAGAGCCGTACACATCATCGAACCGATCATTAATATAAGGCCCCATGACTCCCGACGGCAGGCTGCCCCATTCATCATTGACCAGATTGCGTATTTCATGCCAGCGGGTCTGTATCTCCTCTTTCGGCACGGAATCTTTCAGATTGACATAAATCACGGTTTTACCGTCATGGGTGAAAGATTTGATATAATCGAGCCCCTTGGTATCCTGCAGTTTCTTTTCCAAAGGATCCGTCACCTGCTGCGTGATCTGCTGCGCCGAAGCGCCCGGCCATGCAGCCGTAACCACGGCCTGTCGGATTGTAAAATCAGGGTCTTCGCTGCGCCCCAGATGGAAATAGGACCACAGTCCGCCCGTAATGATGGCAATAATGAAAAAATAGACAATCTGTTTATGCCTGATCGCCCATTCTGCCAGATTCAGGCCTTTCATAACCGTACCTCTTCCCCTTCATGCAGTTTCTGCACACCGGCGGTCACTACACGGTCGCCTTTCTGCAGGCCTGAAACGATCTCTACCGCATCATTTCCGTACTGTCCCGTTTCCACCTTTTGCAAATACACCTTATGATCCCGCACGATCCACACGGCAGGCTGCTCCGACTGTGCAGCCATAGCAGAAAGCGGCACCATGATCTGTTCATTCCCCTGCGGGTCATCAAAAGATACTTCCGCCGTCATTCCCACCACGACATCGGAAGGCGCGTCAATGAGCGTCACTTTCGCGTCATAAGTTCCCGTGGACGTATTTGGCGCTGCCGCCACTTCTCTGACCGTTCCCTTCAATTGCAGATCAGGAAACGCCCAAAAGGTGACTGTACAGGGAAGACCGACAGAGTATTTTCCGTACTGCTTTTCCGTAAAGGAAATATGGACATCTTTTTTCGTATCATCCACGATAAGAACGACCGGCGTCCCTGCGCCGACCACCTGACCCACTTCGTAAAGCGTGCTTCCCACCACGCCGTCACGGTCTGCCGTAAGCGACGTGAAACCCAGATTATTTTCCGCCCGCGCCAGAGCCGCCTGCGCCTGGAAAAGCTGGGCCGACGCCAATTCATACTGGTTCTTCGTCTGATCCATCGCCAGGTCAGAAATTGCCTGAAGTTCGTGAAGCTTTTCATAACGGGCCATCGTGGATGACGCCAGACGATACTGCGCCTCCGCCGCATTCAACGCGCCCGCGGCAGCAGCAGCCTGTTCCGATGCATCTTTGGAATCCACCGTCATAAGGACCTGTCCCGCCGTGACACGGTCGCCGGAAGAAACGAGACGGCGCGTAATCCGCCCCCCCACCTGAAAAGCAAGCGGCGATTCAAAATAGCCGTGAACTGTGCCGGAAAACTTACGGCTTTCTGCTTTTGCCGTTTCTCCGACAACCATCGTCTTGACAAGCACCGCTTTCGTTTCCGCCTCTTTTTTATTCCCACACCCCGTCAGCACAAGAGAAAAGCCGACCCATACAGCGGCAAAGATGACCGCGAACTTTTTCATGTATTCCTCCCGAAATAATTTTAATAAACATTTGTTGATTATCATTCAAATGTATTATATACTTAAGCTGGCTGTAAAGGCTATCGGCAATTCCTATAAAAGTGCCTTTTATGAAACTGTTTTAAAGAAAGTGTTCAACAATGGCTAATAAAAAAAAGGACTTACGATTCCGCAAGACAGAACTTTCTATTCGGGCTGCTTTCTTTGATCTGCTAAAAAGCAGGCGTATGTCTGAAGTCACCGTAGCAGAAATATCAAGGAAGGCCATGCTCGGACGGGGGACTTTTTACCTCCACTACAAAGACATCCATGACCTTCTGGACACCCTTGAGAACGAATATGTCGAAGCCATCGGAAATATTATTGACGAGTACTATCCCATCGCGCCGGCGGCAAATATTTCAGAACTCACGGAAAAACTGTTCCGTTACATCACCGCCCACGAAGAACAGCTCCGCCTTCTCTTCCACCATATTTCCACACGAAGCTTCATCGACCGCCTGATTATCCGCCAGCGTTACGTATTCAGCCGGCTGGTAGAAGAAGGGGGCTGCGATGCAGCGTACAATGCGGTGGAAACGTCTTTCATGATTTCCGGGTTTGCCGGTGTTATCCTTGATTATTGGTTCTTAGGCTCTCTTCCTCTGTCAGAAAAAGAAATCATCCATAATCTGAACCGCCTTCTCCTCAATTTTTCCCGCGCGAAAAAGGAAATGAAAAGAGGCGGCTCGTCATGAGAAATATCCGGATCACTCTTGCCTATGAAGGAACGGCGTACAGCGGGTTCCAGCGGCAGGAAAACAGTATAACCGTCCAGGAAATTCTTGAAACCGCCCTCCAAAAACTGACAGGAACAAAAACCACGCTCTACTTCGTCGCGCGCACGGATGCCGGCGTTCATGCCTACGGGCAGGAATGCACCTTTTATACGGAATCTTCTATTCCCGGCGATCGTTTCATATTCGCTCTGAACATTCTCCTCCCTCCCGATATCCGTGTAACGGAAAGCAGAGAAGTGCCCTATGATTTTTCCGTGCGCAGGAACAATTACGGAAAAACCTACGGCTACCTCCTTACCGAAGAAAAAGACTGCCCTCCCTTCTTTAAACGGTATACCTGGCAGACAGGACGAAAACTGGATATTTCAAAAATGGAAAAGGCGGCAGAAGTGCTGTCAGGCACTCATGACTTCACCTCATTCCGCGGGAATAATTCCGTTCCTGCCAGTCCGGTCCGTACTATCCATGACATACGGATCATCAAAAAGCATCACTTCTTTCACATTTTCGTTACCGGAGAAGGATTCCTTTACCATATGGTAAGAAATATCGCAGGCGCGCTCGCTGATGCAGGCACCGGAAAACTGACTCCCAAAGATCTGCGGGAAATACTGGAAGCAAAAGACAGAAAATTCCTTGGTGCCACCGCTCCTGCCCATGGACTCTGCCTTCTCAAAGTATACTTCACGCCTGTTACAAAAGAATTGACGGAAAAGACAATCTGCGGCTCTTATGCACCGTGGAGCGTATAGCAGGTTCTGTTGCCCACACAGCAAAAAAGACATCTCCTCCCTGCAAAAGGAAAAGATGTCTTTTTTTATGTCCTGAAATAAAAATACATGACCAGCAAAACGGCTGTCACAAGAAAGACTGTGATAAACGCCAGCCTGTCCCTGGACGTATACGCCAGCTGATGCATTTTCGTCCGTCCTTCCCCGCCGCGATAGCACCGCGCTTCCATGGCGGTCGCCAGATCATCGGCGCGGCGGAAAGCGGAAATGAAGAGAGGCACAAGAAGGGGCACCATCCCTTTGGCTTTTTGCCACAAATTCCCGCTGGTAAAATCAGCACCGCGGGAAGACTGGGCTTTCATGATCCGATCCGTTTCCTCAAGCAGCGTCGGAATGAAGCGGAGCGCGATGGTCATCATCATTGCCAGTTCATGGGCAGGCACGCCGAAACGGCGGAACGGATTTAAAAGCGCTTCAATCCCGTCTGTCAGAACGATAGGGCTCGTAGTATATGTCAGGAGCGAAGAAAAGCCGATAAGGAATACAAGACGGAGCGTCATAAAAAGACCGTTCCGAAGCCCTTCTTCACTGATATGGATAAATCCGTAACCGAATATTTCCTTCCCCGGCGTGGTCAGCACATGGATCAGGAGCGTAAATACCAGAATGACCCAGAGCGGCTTCACCGCTTTCCAGACCATGACAGGCGGCACGCCCGAAATCATGATGCATCCCAGCGTGAATACCGTCACAAGCAGGTAAGACCATGGATTGTTCGCCAGGAAAATGGCACAGATAAAAATCATGGTGCAGAGAATTTTTGCCCGCGGATCCATACGGTGGAGGAATGAATCTCCGGGATAATACTGACCCAGCGTAATATCGGTAAGCATTATTTCCCTCCTCCCAGCACGGCATACATTTTTTCCGCCGCTTCCTTTGCCGTCCGCGCGGTTTCCGGTACGGGGATTCCTTTTTCTTTCAGATAGAGAAGTGTCTGTGTCAAAGGCGGCGCTTCCACACCGCATTCCTTGAGCCTCTCCCTGTGATGGAGGAAAATATCCATAGGCTCCCCGTCAAGGACGAGACGCCCCTGATGCATGACAAGAAGACGGGTCGCCAGACGGGCAATGTCATCCATGTTGTGGGACACAAGAATGACGGAAAACACGCCTTTTTTATACCATCCCTGAATACGGCTGAATATTTCCCGCCGCCCCACAGGATCCAGCCCGGCAGAAGGTTCATCCAAAATCAGAAAATCAGGATGCATGGCAATCACGCCGGCGATGGCCACACGGCGCTGCTGGCCGCCGGAAAGGCGGAAAGGCGACCGTTCGGCAAATGTTTCATAATCAATCCCCGCAAAGCGCATGGCGCTCTTTACTCGTTTTTCCGTTTCCTCTTCATCACAGCCCTGGTTCTGCGGACCGAAAGCAATATCTTTTGCTACGGTTTCTTCAAAGAGCTGATGCTCGGGATATTGGAAAACCATGCCCACCGAATGGCGCTTCACCATAGCTTCTTTTGTCTTTTCCGCCAGATCTACGCCGTCTACGGTCACCTTCCCCATGGACGGATGAAGGAGGCCGTTCAGGTGCTGTATGAGTGTAGACTTTCCGCTCCCCGTATGGCCGATGATGCCGATGAACTCTCCTTTATCTATGGTCAGATCGATATCTTCAATCGCCGCCCGTTCAAAAGGAGTTCCCTTCCCATATATATAACTTACATTTTCGACACAAATGGACATAACGCCTCTCCCAATTCTTCATCAGTCATACACTTCTCGGAAACTGCCATCCCTTTCTTGCGGAGTCGTCTTGCCAAATCCGCAGGAACAGGCACGTCCAGACCGATTTCCGTCACCTTATCCGCCTGTGAAAATATTTCCCTCGGCGTTCCTTCCATCTTGAGGACACCCTTGTCAATGACAAGGATATGGTCTGCCGTGACCGCCTCCTCCATGAAATGGGTAATAAGGACAATAGTGATCCCCTCTTTTTTATTCAGCTCATGGATCGTGTCCATGACCTCCTTACGCCCTTTCGGATCAAGCATGGCAGTCGGTTCATCAAGAACAATGCAGTCGGGCTTCATGGCAAGAACGCCGGCAATAGCTACACGCTGCTTCTGCCCGCCGGAAAGCATGGACGGCGCCTGTTTACGATAGGATGTCATCCCCACCTTTTCCAATGCAAGATCCACACGTTCTCTTATTTCTTCAGGAGGCACGCCCAGATTTTCAGGGCCGAAAGCCACATCTTCTTCCACCACGGCAGCGACAAGCTGGTTGTCGGGATTCTGAAAAACCATGCCCACCTTCTGGCGGATATCCCATACACGGCCGGCATCGGAAGTGCGCATTCCTTCCACAATAAGCTCTCCTTCCGTCGGTAGGAGGAGCGCGTTCAGATGGCGGGCCAGCGTGGACTTACCGCTGCCGTTCGTTCCGATGATGGCGGTAAATTCCCCTTTTTTGATCTGCGCCGTTACATCTTTGAGCGCATCAAAAGTTTTGCCTTCCTCCGTTTCAAAAGTATGGGAAACATGGCGGATATCAAAAAGAACTTCTCCGGAATTACTTTCCATTCTTTCCTCGCTTTATATACAGTAGCATTTCATAACAACAAGGCGGACTGCTTTTCGTCAAATGCAATAAATCAGTTTATATTCTAAGGAACTATGCGGCTTTTGTCAATAATCTCCTCCCTCTTTTCGTTAACAATACAATATAAAATATTTTCTCTCCGGCAGTCATATTTTTGTTTATAGAAAAGTACTCTCCTGCATGAAGAATCAAACCGTACACAGTGAAAACAAAATTGCCATTCTATGAGTAGCGATTTTGTTTTCCTTGCTATGGTATTCATATCCACCCGAAATGTCTGCACGCATTATAAATACCATCATCATCGGCATCATCAGTAATATACTTCGCCTTCTTTTTCAAAACCGGCTTCGCATTCCCCATAGCGACCGTCATCCACTCGGGACGGAACATGGAACAGTCATTCAGTCCGTCGCCAAAAACAACGATCCGGTCATCGGATACATTATACCTCTTCATAATTTCAAAAATGCCCCTCTCTTTGTGGACAGGTTCTACAAGCATTGTCCCTTTCGTAAGCCACACATGGGGCAGCGTGTGCAGAGGAATCTCTTTTACTTCCCTTTTGGCGCAGGCGATAAAAATTTTGTAAATCTGCTCCTCCCTGCGGTAATCGTAACGGCTGTCCACCACTGTTTCATAGTACCGGTCCGTCACACGCTCAAGGTAGTCATCGTACTTTGTTTTCCGCCGCTTTTTATTTTCCGTCGTCACTGCCCAGGGATGTTTTTTCCCGTCGATTTCACCAAGTAAACGGAAGCAGGCCTCCAGCGGCAGTCCTTCATGGTAAAGAATCTTTCCGCGGCAGGTCACGCCATTTCCCCCGTCGGAAATCACGGAATCGATACCAAGTTCTTCCGCCACGTCGACGGCATCCGCCTGCAGGCGCCCCGACGCGATAGCCACAAAATTTCCCTTTTCCTGCAGCCGGCGGACCGCTTCCCTTGCACTGTCCGGATAATCGGCAGTAAGCGGTGTCGTCAGTGTTCCGTCTATATCAAAAAAGAAATATCGTTTCATACAGCCTCCCTTGCTCTTTATTTTATGGTACGGGAAAGAAGCATTTCCTGCAAGCCGCTCCTGCGTTTCTCCTGCAGGAGTCCCGCTTCCGACTCTCCAAAAATGATTTTTTTTATTTTGTATTATAATAAGGAAAATCATTATAATTAGTCACACTATACTAAGGAGATATTATGCCGTCTATTTTACGCTCAATCGTTCTCAGCACACTGGGCACCATTTCCCTTGTCCTTGCTCTTCTGTGGGCCATCGGCGACGAGCGGTTTGTTCCGAGCCTTTCCAATCCCCACCTTTTGACTTCCGCCGGTATCCTTCTTCTCACGAACACGGGATTATTTATCATATTCAAAAAAGAATTTCTGAAGAAATATTTCTTTCCGTCTCTCCTTTTACCCTCCGTATGGTTTGCCGCCTTTACCTGGGCTTATGGTTACATGTACCTGCCGGAAAACAAGTATCTCGGCGACTATTACAGCATGATTTCCCTTTTATTTTCCCTTTCTTACCTGTCCCTTGCCTGGAAATGGAAACTGAAGCGGGGCGCTTTCCTCTGGTCTGTCTTAACCGGCCTCTTTTCTTTTTTCATGATCCTCGTACCCCTGATCTACATCGGCTACTATATCATTTATAAAAGCGAAATGGATATCTTCGCCCTGATGGCTATTGCTATGACGAACGCCCGGGAAGCGGCGGAATTTGTCGAGACGGTGGCTGCACCCGCCCTTATTGCCGCCGTGGCGATTTTTGCCATCATCCTACTGATTTCCTGCTTCTGCATCGCCCGCCGTTTTTTCATGTCCATGGAAACGGCAGAGACGCCCTTCCGCACCGCCGGACGCGGCAGCCTCATAGGTTTTATCATATTTACCATTCTTTTTTCCGGTGGTTTCTTACGGCAGATGAGACATATTTTCCCGCTGCAGATTTATTATGCCGCCAAGAAGGGCAGCGGCAGTTTCAAACTCATGGAAACGCTGAACCGGCACCTTGCCGAAAATGCGAAAGCTGTCGTCCTTCTTCCCGGCCAGACAGCGGAAGACGGCACCCATATCATTGTCATCGGTGAAAGCGCAAGCCGCGATCATATGCAGTCTTTTACCCCCGGTTACCCCGTAAAGACGACGCCCTGGGAAGATGCCATGGCGAAATCCCCCGACTTTTTCTTCGCGGATAAAGGATACGCAAATTTCCCGACAACCGTCATGGCACTGAGCTATGCCCTTACCAATACGAACCAATACAATAAAACTGCTCTGAATGATGCCGTCAGCCTGGTAGACGCTGCCAAAGCGGCAGGATACCGCACCGACTGGATTTCTTTCCAGAACAGAAGCTCTCTTGCCAGTGCCGGCGTTTCCGTCATCGGTGAACGGTGTGACGCGTCCTATTGGGAAAACAGCCTTGACGGCGAAGCGGTAAAAGTCATGAAAAGACTTCCGCCCGCCAGGAGGCGTATCATTTTCATCCACATCAACGGCAGCCATTATAATTATCTGGCCCGCGTCCCCGTGGGATACGGAAAATCCACGGATATTCCCGAAGATGATCCTTACTATAACTATGATGTCACGCTGGCCTACACCGATGAAATGCTCCACAGTATCTTTACATACGCCAAAGAGCATTTGAATCTGAAAACTATGATTTACTTTTCCGATCATGCGGAAGACATGGTGTATTACCACGGCACTTCGGGTTTCTCCTACGACATGATCCGCATTCCTTTCTGGATCTACCTTTCTCCGGACTATAGGAAGATCCACCCTGATATCCTTCCGGCACTTCAGTCAAATAAAGATAAGATTTTTACCAACGATCTTCTCTTTGAAACAGCGTCAGGCATCTGGCAGGCAAAGACAAATTTTTATCAGGACATTTACGATCTGTCCTCTCCGTCTTATGTTCTTGATCAGGAAGCGGTCACCATGCACGGGAAACTGCTCATTACCGACGACCCGAAATTTAAAAAATAGATAAAGCGAAAGGATGGCCTGCGGGTCATCTTTTTTTGCGGATCATTTTACTCACAAGATCCCCGCGTCTTCCGACACCTCTTATGCTTCCGTATTTTCTTGATTTTCATGAACACATTTTTGTTTAATTCACAAAATATTTTTTGCATTTTATATTGACAATATCAAATTATAGTGGTAATATTGTTTTAACAGATAGTTAATGCATAGTTTTAACTTGGAGTATATGCAAAATGATTAATGAAACACTGCACACATTCATCTCCGTTACCAAAAACGGCAGTTTTAACAAAGCGGCGGAAAAGCTTTCCCTTACCGCCCCTGCCGTGATGAAGCAGATGAATTCTCTGGAAAAAAGCGTCGGTGCCCCTCTCTTTGAGCGGACGAACCGCGGTATCCGCCTCACACCGGCAGGAGAATCTTTTTTGAAAGATGCCAAAACCATCCTCCGGTACACAAGAAAATCCATCGAGCGCGCGCAGATCGCCGCAGGACAAACTCCTCATCTGCCGACATGCGGCGCACAGAAGGCGGACTCTGCCCATCCTGCCGGCCCCCTCCCCACTGACAGGGAAGAAAGGAACCGGCGTGAATCGGCGAGACGCCACGCAGACATTGCGGAAGCCCAGGGGAAATCCGCGGAAGAAATTCATGAAATTTTCAAAAAAGTCATGAACGGCACAGGCAGGTGCGGTGAAAAATAGTCATCCATCAGGACGGAAGCGGCACCCATATATTTCCATAAATAAAACTGCTATCTGTAAACATATTTTTCAAGAAAGAAGGAAAACATAATGACACATCCACAATATCCGATTCCCCAGGACGAAGAGGGAAGAAAACGTTACGAATCGGCAAAACGCCATGCGGCACTCGCAAAAGAACAGGGAAAATCCCTTGATGAAATCCATGAAATCTTCAAGAAGGTCATGAACGGCACAGGCAAGTGCAGCGGCAGGAAAGAGGAAGCAGTTTCAAAATGCCACGGCCATTACCCGATTCCCGAAGATGAAGAAGGCAAAAAGCGCTATGAATCCGCTCTGCGCCATGTGGCCATTGCCAAAGAAAACGGCAAGTCCGTTGACGAGCTCCATGCGATTTTCAAGAAAGTCATGGAAGGAACAGGCAAGTGCAGCAGCAGGAAAGAAGAAGCGGTTTCAAAATGCCACGGCCATTACCCGATTCCCGAAGATGAAGAAGGCAAAAAGCGCTATGAATCTGCTCTGCGCCATGTGGCCATTGCCAAAGAAAACGGCAAGTCTGTTGACGAACTCCATGCGATTTTCAAGAAAGTCATGGAAGGCACAGGCAAGTGCAGCGGTAGGAAAGAAGAAGCAGTTTCAAAATGCCACGGCCGTTACCCGATTCCCGAAGATGAAGAAGGCAAAAAGCGCTATGAATCCGCTTTGCGTCATGTGGCCATTGCCAAAGAAAACGGCAAGTCTGTTGATGAGCTCCATGCGATTTTCAAGAAGGTCATGGAAGGCACAGGCAAGTGCAGCGGCAGAAAGCAGTAATCCTTTACCGGAAGCAGAAGATATGACATGAAATTTGTGTCATATCTTTTTTCATGCTGAAAATCCCGGCGATCTCTTGCGAAAGAAGACCGGCAGGTATTTTTGTACATTTCCCAGGAAAAAACAGGAGCGGTTCTCCTGTTTCCTTTTTACAGTAATTTTTAATCGCCTCTTCCATACCGCCAGGAGCAGCGGTATATTCAACGCCCTGCCACATATCCCCCCTCAGACGAAAAGGAATTTCGTAAAGCTCCACTTGATGCTGGCCCCTTTCAAAATTTCCAAATGTTTTTCTTTCAGCTTTCTGTTAATCAATAAAAAAAAGAAGCAGCAGTGCCGCTTCAAAAAGGGGGAGGCACCATCGCGCCTCAAATGAGAACTATATAATAACATCATGTCGATGCTATTACCAAAGAGGGGGGAGAACGATGATGGTATTTCCCTGTTACCACCATCGTTCCAAGGAGGGTGAACCATGGCCAGCCGGGCCGGCAGTAATCATCCATAGTTCAAGCACGAATATATGTCTGCTCCGTTTCCGGAGTTACCGTAAAAAGGGGGAACGATGACTTTTCCCTGCCGCCATCGTTCGGAGAAAGTGAACCTTGCAAGTTATCCCTGCAAGTATATGTAAAGCCGTTTCCGGCATTACAACGAATATACAGAAACGCCTCTCGGGCTGTTCCTGAAAGGATGAACGATCGTATTTCCCTTTACCATCGTTCTTGAGAGAACCTACAAAAAAATCCATCCCTGCTGATGTACGGATGGATACTTTGCGCGTTAAAATCAATACACGCTACCTCCCCATCACTCGCAGGTCAAACAGTAGTAAAAACAGGCAGTTCTCCTGACTTTGCTTCATCGCTTGTCCGGTCTTCCCAATTCCTCAGTGACTTTCATCGGATTCGCTCGGCATTACAGTGGCGGGACCGTGCCGGTATCTCACCGGTCTTCCCTATTAAGCCTTTACAGGCACCTGTTCCTTATTATGCAGTTTCTCCTCTGCCGAATAGACTTCGCCAATAAAAAACCTCTTTACACGAACGCAAAGAGACTATATAAGATCTCCTTCCCATCGCTCGTGGGTCAAACGGTGATTTTAAACAGGCAGTTCTCCTGACTCTGCTTCATCGCTTGTCCGGTCTTCCCAATTCCTCAGTGACTTTCATCGGATTCGCTCGGCATTACAGTGGCGGGACCGTGCCGGTATCTCACCGGTCTTCCCTATTAAGCCTTTACAGGCACCTGTTCCTTATTATGCAGTTTCTCCTCTGCCGAATAGACTTCGCCAATAAAAAACCTCTTTACACGAACGCAAAGAGACTATATAAGATCTCCTTCCCATCGCTCGTGGGTCAAACGGTGATTTTAAACAGGCAGTTCTCCTGACTCTGCTTCATCGCTTGTCCGGTCTTCCCAATTCCTCAGTGACTTTCATCAGACTTGCTCGGCATTACAGTGGCGGGACCGTGTCGGCATCGCACCGATCTTCCCTATTAAGCCTTTACAGGCACCTGTTTTCCTATTCGGTTGTCCTAATGATATCACTCTATAAAGCTTCTGTCAATGATAAAATGATTGTTCCGAGCGCATGATCAGAGCAAACCAATTCATATCGTTTCAGGTGAGGATTTCCAGTGTTCCCGCCTCTTGTAAAAGTTTGATATCGATAGGAGAATAGGTATCTGGATATTTCCTGAGAAAATATTGTTCTTCTTCCGGTGCGGCATAGAAGTTTTCCAGGCGTCTGGCTTCTGTGCGGATCGGCGGCCGTATATTTTTCTCATTTTCATACTCATTGAAAACAAGACAGGATTCGCTCACGGGCCTCGAGTTGCCCCTGTTCTGGTAGTAGGCCATATAGTAGGTGATCTGCGGCGTATCTTCTCCTGATACGTAATAGATGCCTGTCCTGTAATGGGGTCCGGTGCATTTCCCCTGGATACCGTCGGTGTAGGGATTGACTATGGTAAAAAACACAGAGAGCAATGTCCCTATATCTATTTTTTTCGGGTTATAGGTTACTTTTACACATTCTACCGCCTGTACTTTTCCATTTTCCACGTCTTCTTTCCGCGGATTCGGTACAGAGCTGTTAGCAAATCCCGCGGTTGTCTCCACAACGCCTTTTATACGGGAAAATACTTCCTGTACTCCATAGTAGGGACCGCCCGCAAGATACAAGTCTTTCACGGCAATTCCTCCTTTTCTGCTGTCTTCGTTTCTGACAAATTCATATCATATTTCATGATAAAAATGAAGAATCCCCCCGAGGTCCTCCCCCGGGGTTTTTCTCCACACTTATTATTTCTTTAATGTTTTGTTTCTTCCAGGTGGCGCGCGGCAGCCCTATCCATATCAAAGACACGGATGAGTTCCGTAACCGCCTGGCTGGGTGACACGACGCCGGTCAATACCGCCGCACGGACTTCCGGCAGGCGGCTCTTGATGATCGGATCTTCAAAGAACAGGTTATGAAGATGTTCTTCAATCATACTGTGCACCCAGGAAAGAGTCTGACGCTGGCGCCGGTTCTCAAAGACACCCGATTTTTTGGTGACTTTCTCAAACTCGCGCATAACTGCCCAAAGTTCAAGCAGTCCCGTTTTCTTCAAGGCCGAACAGCGATAAGCATGGGTCTGCCAGCCTTCTGTGGCGGGACGGATAAATTCTACCATCCGTTCATATTCCCCCTGGGTGACTTTCGCCCGTTCCAGGTTGTCTCCATCGGCTTTGTTGACCACAATGGCGTCCGCCAATTCCATAATCCCCTTTTTGATGCCCTGCAGATCGTCCCCTGCGCCTGTCAATACGACAAGCATAAAGAAGTCGACCATATCGCGTACTGTCGTTTCCGACTGCCCGACCCCGACAGTTTCCACAAGGATGACATCATAGCCTGCCGCTTCACAAAGCAGCATAGTCTCACGGCTCTTGCGGGTCACACCGCCCAGTGTCCCCTTAGAAGGAGAAGGACGTATGAAACAGTTCGGCTCTCTGGAGAGATTCTGCATACGTGTCTTGTCTCCTAAGATGGATCCGCCGGTAATGGTGCTTGTCGGGTCGACTGCCAGCGCCGCCACTTTGTAGCCTTGCTGGCAAAGCATTGTACCAAAAGATTCGATGAAACTACTCTTGCCTGCCCCGGGCACACCGGTGATCCCGACACGGAGCGCATGGCCCGTGCGGGGCAGAAGAGCCTGGAGCACGCGCTGTGCCTTGTCAAAATCCTTGGGAGCATTACTTTCGATAAGGGTGATGGCTTTGGAGAGGATCATGCGATCCCCCTTCGCCACCCCTTCGACGTATTCTTCGATAGACATTTTCTTACGAAGCGGCACTTTTCTCAAATGCACGGCATCCGGATATTCTTTGGCACCGGTCACACTGTTTACGGCACTGTCAATCCCCCGCACGACGGAACATGCAAATTCCGGGTTCGGTTCTTCAGGCACCCAGCTGGGTCTCAAGTCATCATCGTTCTTGGACATAATACTTACCTTAACCTTCCTTGGCTTCCGCCTCAGCGCGGTCTACGAGCATGTGAAGCAGCTTAATGCAGCATTCCGGAATGTTTGTGCCCGGTCCGAAGATTGCCTGTGCGCCATGATCGTAGAGGTATTGATAATCCTGTGCAGGAATAACACCGCCGATGCAGACAAGGATATCTTCACGGCCGCGTTTTTTCAGTTCTTCCACGATAGCCGGCAAGAGGGTCTTGTGACCTGCCGCAAGAGAGGAAAAGCCAACCATATGGACGTCGTTATCCACAGCATCCTGTGCCGCTTCTTCCGGCGTCTGGAACAGCGGTCCTACGTCGACGTCCCAGCCCATATCGGCAAAGGATGTCGCGAGAACCTTCTGGCCTCTGTCGTGTCCGTCCTGCCCCATCTTAGCCAGGAAAATACGGGGACGGCGGCCTTCCAATGCTTCAAATCTGTCGGCCAGTTTCTTTGCTTCTTCCAGTTTCGCGGAACCGTCAAATTCGCTGGAATATACACCGGAAATAGTATGGATGGTAGCGTTGAAACGGCCGGATACTTTTTCAACCGCATCGGAAATTTCACCGAGGGACGCACGGTCATGAGCCGCCTGTACCGCAAGTTCAAGCAGGTTACCGTTTTCACGGCTTTCTGCCGCTTTGGTGATTGCTTCCAGATCGCGGGCAACAGCCTCAGGATCACGGATGCTTCTCAGTTTTTCGAGACGTTTAATCTGCGCATTACGAACAGCGGTATTGTCGATGGACAGTACGTTCAGCGGATCTTCCTTCGCCAGACGGTACTTGTTCAAGCCGACAATGGTTTCCTTACCGCTGTCGATATCTGCCTGACGGCGGGCAGCGCATTCTTCGATACGCATCTTCGGCAGGCCGGTAGAAATAGCTTTTGCCATACCACCCAAAGCTTCGACTTCCTGTATATGCGCCCAAGCACGGCGGATGATTTCATTTGTCAGATATTCTACATAGTAGGAACCGCCCCACGGATCAATGATCTTGCAGGCTTTCGTTTCATCCTGGATATAAAGCTGTGTATTACGTGCCAGACGTGCAGAGAAGTCGGTCGGCAGCGCGATAGCTTCGTCAAGCGCGTTGGTATGGAGAGACTGGGTATGGCCCAAAGCCGCAGACATGGCTTCCATACAGGTACGGGCAATATTATTGAAAGGATCCTGTTCCGTCAGCGACCAGCCGGATGTCTGGGAATGGGTACGGAGTGCCATGGATTTCGGATTCTTCGCACCGAACTGTTTCAGAATCTTTGCCCAGAGAACGCGGGCCGCTCTCATCTTTGCGACTTCCATGAAATAATTCTTGCCCTGGTCCCAGAAGAAAGACAGACGTTTGGCGAAGGCATCGACCGGAAGGCCCGCTTTTTCACCGCAGCGGATGTATTCCATACCGTCCGCCAGCGTATAGCCGATTTCAAGATCACAGGTAGCGCCGCATTCCTGGATATGGTAACCGGAAATGGAGATACTATTGAACTTCGGCATATATTTGGTGGTATATTCGAAAATATCACCGATGATACGCATGGACATGGCAGGCGGGTAAATGTAAGTATTACGAACCATGAATTCTTTCAGGATGTCATTCTGGATCGTGCCTGCCAGAATCTTCTTGTCTACGCCCTGCTCGATGCCGGCACTGATGAAGAATGCCAGAATCGGAAGAACGGCACCGTTCATTGTCATGGATACGGACATCTGGTCCAGCGGAATGCCTGCGAAGAGGATATTCATATCAAGCATGGAGCAGACGGATACGCCTGCTTTGCCGACGTCACCGATAACACGGGGGTTATCCGCATCATAGCCGCGGTGGGTCGGAAGGTCGAATGCGATAGACAGCCCTTTCTGGCCTGCCGCCAGGTTTCTGCGGTAGAACGCATTAGATTCTTCAGCAGTGGAGAACCCTGCGTACTGGCGTACCGTCCATGGGCGGAATACATACATCGTGGAGTAAGGTCCGCGGAGGAACGGAGGGATACCGCTCATGTAATCCAAGTGGTTGCACTGGTCATACACATCTTTGCCGTAGAGCGGACCTACAGGAATACGTTCCATCGTATTTTCATAGAGAGCATCATAATTTTTGCCCGTCGTTTTTTCCAGTTCCGCTTTCCATTCGTCATAAGAACAATGGGGATGTTCTTCAAGGTTTAATTTTGTAAAATCGGGGTTCATTGCCATCTTATTTTACCTCCTCTTCCGTAATCTTCATGCCTTTTTTCTGCTGGAGCATACGGAGGATATCGTAGCAGTTTGCTTTCACGCTGATAAATTCATCTATGCCGGCTTCACGATATACCGCTTCCATATCTTTCGGAGCAGCGCCTGCAAGGAAAAGCGTACCTTTCCCCAAAACTTCCTTCAAACGCGGCGCCAGCGCCGGCACATCTTCCGGATAAGTAGCGTCAGTAGAGCAGATGACGGCACAGTCATAAGGAGTTCCTTTATCATCGCAGCCTGCCTTCAGCGCTTCCACACACTTATCCCAACGTGAACCCGGTTTATCTTCATCATCCTGGAAGCCGTTATTCAGATGAACGCTGAATTCGCCTACCTGCAGGAAACTGGTGGAGAAATCAGCTCTCGCCTTATGCTGCGGAATCGGTCCCATATTGGCCAAGAATATTTCCACATTCTTGCCGGTTTCCTTTTTAAACGCCTGTGTGTCAAAGCGGAGTTTTTCAAAACGTTCGGTCCAGCGGTGCGCGTAAATCTTTCTCACTTCGATGGAATCCGCTTTGGCGGCTCTTGCTGTGCGTACTTCAGAAATTGTAGCGCCGGCGGAGAATGCGGCAATTGCCTTCTCAACGATGTCGGTATCGGCTGCTTTCAGTTCTTCCAGCTTTTCCTTCAGGAAATCTTTGTCCATATCGGCACGATATTTCTCGACGCCTTCAGACAGTTCTTTTTTCAGCGCCGGTACATCTTCCGGACGCGGATCAAGAAGTTCTTCCGTCATATTCGGATACATATTTGTCCCGACAGCGCTGTCCTTGCGGAGGTCAAGCGCTTTGAAACGCTGTTTCAGGATTTCAAGAATCTGCTGCTGCGGATATTCTTCTTTAAGAGCTTTCAGGATACCGCCAAGAGATTCGATTTTCTGGAATTCTCCCCAGATTTTTTCAGCCATTTCCTTGGTCAGTGCTTCAATCCCCCAGGAACCGCCGGCCGGATCGATCGGACGAAGCATGCCAAATTCTTCCTGCAGCATGATGTGTACGTTTCTTGCGATACGGCGGGAGAATTCATCACCCTTGCGTACCGTTGCGTCATAAGGATCATTTTCATAAGAATCAACACCGCCGACAACTGCAGAGAAAATCTGGGTCGTTTCACGAAGCATATTTACACCGATATCGAAAATCGTCTTGGTAAACATCGCCGGACGGGCATGGATTTTGCAGGAACGGTCTTTTTCTTCGGCGCCGAAGGCTTTCATGATATTAGACCATACCTGGCGGGCAGCACGGAGCTTGGCAATTTCAATGTAGAAAGTGGCGCCTGTATTAAATGCGAACTGCAGGGACTGGGCAATATCATGGATATCGATGCCGCGCTTCTGCATTTCACGGATATATTCGACAGCGATAGCAAAAGTATAAGCCACTTCCTGTACAGCATTCGCACCGCCATTGGAGAAAATATCGCTTCTGACGAAAATGGTGCGGAGCTGCGGCGCATTCTTTCTCGTCCAGCGGATAGATTCCGCCATTTCATCATATAATTCTTCCAGCGGCTGGTTCAGCTTTCCTCTCTTGATCAGCTGGGCAATCGGGTTCGCTCCGATAACACCTTTCACTTTGCTGACATCTTTTCCCTTAGCCTTCAATGTCGCGGCTACCAATGCCAGCATACGGAGAGAGGAAGTACCGGCATACATCATAAACGGGATCTTTTCCATATCAAGACCGTCAAGCAGGGTATGCATATCTTCCAGCGCGGTAATGCTTACGCCTATATCGCCCGGCTTTTCGGCATCCATGACATCAATGCCGTCGGCAGTGGCGGTATCAATACGTACATTATAAACAGTGGAACCTCTGTCGATTTCATGCTTCAGAAGTTCATTATTTTCTTTCGGCAGCGTTTCATCGCATGCCTGGGCAATACCCCAGGGAGCGCATTTATAGCCGTTCACCGTTGCGCCGCGGAGAAAATCTCCCATGCCCGGATAATCATCTGTCGGAAGAATCTTATCAGTTGCTGACGGTCCGGTTCTCCATGTATAAATCGGATCAAAGGTAATCCCTTCATAAGTCTTGGTAAACATGATCTTATCGAAAGGCTTTCCTTTCAACAGAGCATTACAAGCCTCCACCCACTCCTCATAGGTCGGCTTTTCAAATTCGTCAAATTTTACTTCTGGGAAATCGGCTTTTTCATTTGATTTTCTCAAGATCGCTTCCAACTCTTTGTCAGTAAGCTGCTTGACCGATTCCTGGGTATTCTGTTCTGCCATGAAAACATCCTCCTTATAATAATTTTAGACAATTCCGCGGAAAATACAGCTTGCAGACAAGACGGCAGAGTCCCTGACGGAACATCCTTTCAAATACCTTGCATAACGTCTTTCAAGCCGGACTTTCAAAATCCCCGATATGTGCACCTCCTTACAATCCACTCACAAAAAAACGACTATCACGCGAAACTGATAGCCGGACAAGGAAATAATTTCCCAATCCCCTCCCCATCTCTCGCAGGTATAACGGTGATTCTTAGACAGATAGTTCTCCTGGCTCAAGTTCCTCGTTTATATCGCCTTCCCAGTTACCCAGTGACATACTTGATATAAACTCCCTTTACAGTGGCGGGACCGCTCCGGATTTTACCGGATTCTCTTTTACGCTTTCGCACCTGTCAGATATGTGAAATTGTCTAAATAACTACATTTTTAGTATAATTCATTACATTCTAAGTGTCAATCAACCACATTCATATTTAATATAATTAATTTTTATATTTATCCACATCTTTACCCCCGATTTATTGATTTTTCATTCATTACTACTATATAATGATGTTAATGTTGCAAACTATTAAAAATATCTTACCTATCTTATAGGAGGAAACAGGAGGTCGGAAATATGACAAACACTGAAAACGAAAGACGAACTGAAGAAGCATTGAAACTGAGCAGCCTCTTCGAAGAACTGGATGGTCGCCGTCCGAGGCTTTTCATGCCGGAGCTTGAAGATGATGACGATAAAGAGGCAAGAAAACTTGCCGCCACGACATTTGCCGACCACGGCTGGGACGTAGATGTAAGCCCCCTCCTCTCTCCGGAAAGCTCCGCGCAGAATGCTGCCGACAATGACGTCCATTTCATCTTCTACACATCCAAAAGCCCTGCGATGAAGCAAAAATTGATCGCGCTCTCCCAGACACTTGCCATGATCGGCCGGGACGACATCCTCATAGCCGCCCATCAGGTCAGCAAAGATGATAAGGAACTCCTCTTCCGTTACGGCATCCTCGCCGCTTTCGACAAGAATACGGATGTAAGCGATGTAAGTCTCACCATGCTCCGCGTCCTCGTCTCCATGGCAAAAGAAGAACAGAATCCCACCGAGGAAATGCCTTATTGATCCTCAGTCCCTTATAAACAGGAGAAACATCCTCCTGTTTTTTATTACGGACAAACAGCATATGGACTCCCAAAAGAAAATGTCGGGCATTGCAAAAAATATTTCAGAAATACTTTCATCTACTCATCAGCATACTTTAAGCACTGCTATCCTGTATCTGTACAGACATGCAAAAACGATTTGATCCCACAGCTCCGCGTTTTGGTCCGGCATCCGGGACCGCCTCAATACCACCTCTCCATGCAGCTGCTGTATAAGCAGATGCAAATCAATATTCAGCAGTTTAGCAGATGACTTATTGCATAATTCTATTACGACCGGATCCCTTAAAACACAATCAAAAAATTCTTCCGGCATCTCATAATGCAAAACAACCTATTCCGTATGCCCGACTGTTTCGGATTTTCTATACTCATCAAGTAAGCAGAAATACTGATCATCATTATAGTCAGATTCCTCCCCACCTCCTTACAAAGATGAATAGTACCTGCACTTTAATATGATATCTGCAATCCAGGAATCTCTAAAAATCTCTTTTTGCCTTTAATGAAGTCCATTATCCCGTTCACAAAATTGAACAGCAAAAAAGCAGTGCCGAAGCACTGCTTTTTGTAATTAGAATCAGCCAACTGTAAAGAGTGTGTCGCCGCCCTGTACGCTCTGGCCTTCGCTGACCGGCATACCGGTAATCTTGCCATCGCAGGGAGCCATGATCGGGTTACCCATCTTCATAGCTTCGAGAACGAGAACTTCGTCGCCTGCCGCTACTGCGTCACCAACGTGTTTATTGATACGCAGGACTTTGCCCGGCATCGGAGCTTCTACGACTTCACCTGCGCCGGCGGGGGCTGCTGCCGGTGCGGGAGCTGCTGCTGGAGCGGGTGCCGGAGCCGGAGCTGCCGCCGGTGCGGGAGCTGCTGCCGGTGCGGGAGCTGCCGCCGGTGCCGCTGCTGCGGGGGCTGCTGCCGCGCCGCTGTCTTTAACTACTACATCGTAATCCTGGCCGTTAACTGTTACGGTAAATTTTCTCATTGTTCTTCCTCCTAATTTTGTACTTTCAACTTTCAATTAGAACTGCTGGTTCCCGGAAACACCTGCAATGCGGGCGCCTGTGGTCCAGCCAGGTCTTGCTGCCGGGCGGATAGAAACGATTTCACCGCCGCCCATAGCAACGATTGCTGCTGCAATGGCTGCTACAACAGCACCATTATCAGCGGCTCTCGAAGCTGCTGCCGGCGCCGCTTTTTTAGCCGCTGCCGCCGGTGCTGCGGACTGATTGAGAGATGAACGTACTTGGCAGATCATAATCAGGGCAATGACTGCCAGAACGGCAGCTGCTACCGCGATATACATAACTGTATCGTTATTCATCCAAACCCATCCTTTCAAATATTATCAATGTGTAAATACATATTACAGCGGAATGTTTCCGTGTTTCTTAGCCGGATGTACTTCATGTTTGGAAGCAAGCATCTTCAGAGCATTGATAACTACCGGACGAGAGTTTCTCGGATCAATAACTGCGTCTACATAGCCGCGTTCTGCAGCTTTGTAAGGAGTTGCAAATTCATCAACATACTCCTGTGTACGCTGTTCTTTCTGCGGATCCTTCTTGAAAATGATATTTGCTGCGCCGGCAGGTCCCATAACGGCGATTTCTGCGGTCGGCCATGCAAATACCTGGTCAGCCCCCTGTTCACGGGAGCACATGGCGATGTAAGAACCACCGTATGCTTTACGGAGAATCAGGGTAATCTTCGGTACGGTTGCTTCGCAGTATGCGAACAGCATCTTAGCACCGTGACGGATTACTCCTGCATATTCCTGCTGTTTACCAGGCAGGAAGCCGGGAACGTCGACAATGTTCAGAACCGGAATATTGAAGCAGTCGCAGAAACGAATAAAGCGGGCAGCTTTATCAGAAGCATTATAGTCAAGGCAGCCTGCCATGAAGTTCGGCTGGTTGGCAATAATGCCGACAGTCTGTCCATCCATACGGCAGAAGCAGGTAATGATGTTCTTAGCCCATTCCTTAGCTACATCGTAGTACTCGCCGTTATCAACGATGGATTTGATGACATCGTACATATCGTACGGTGCATTGGAGTTTTCCGGCATAATGGTATCCAGACTTGCATCTGTACGGGTTGGATCATCTCCGGTTTCAACAATCGGCGCGTCTTCCATGTTGTTGCTCGGCAGGAAGGAAAGCAGGTAACGAATCTGTTTAATGCAGTCTTCGTCATTTTCAGCTGCAAACTGGGCCACACCGGATGTACGGTTATGGGTCATGGCGCCGCCGAGAGCTTCAGCGGTAATCTTTTCGCCGGTTACGGATTCAACTACTGCCGGTCCTGTCAGGAACATCTGAGAGGTGCCTTTTACCATGTAGATGAAGTCGGTCAGTGCCGGAGAATATACGGCGCCGCCTGCAGACGGTCCCATAATTGCGGAAATCTGAGGAATAACGCCGGATGCAATGGTATTGCACCAGAAAATCTTGCCATAGCCGGAAAGAGCATCTACTGCTTCCTGGATACGGGCTCCGCCGGAATCATTCAGGCCTACGCAAGGAGCACCGACTTTAAGAGCCAGTTCGTTTACGTGAACAATTTTCGCAGCGTGCATTTCACCAAGGGAGCCGCCTTCTACCGTGAAGTCCTGGGCAAATGCGAATACGAGTCTTCCGTCTACAGTACCATAACCGGTAACGACACCTTCGCCGGGGAGATCTTTCTTCTCCTGGCCGAAGTTGTAGCAGCGGGACTTAACAAGCGCATTGACTTCTACAAAAGAGCCTTCATCAAACAGAAGAGCAAGTCTTTCGCGGGCCGTCAGTTTGCCTTTTGCATGCTGTTTTTCAACTTTCTTTTCTCCACCCATAGCCTCTACGTGTGCGAGGTTATTGTGAAGAAGTTCAATTCTTTCTGCAACAGTTGCCATTCTTACACCTCCAAAAATATTGGTCCCTTACCGGGACGTCCCTATTATAGCATAGGGACCGATCCTTATGCTATTAGAAAGACGGGCCGCCGGGGCGTTCGGTCAGTTCCAGCAGAAGGCCGGTAGCTTTCGGGTGCATAAATGCGATGTGGCAGCCGCCAGCACCAACTCTCCAATGCTTGTCAAGCTTTGCATCTTCCGGAAGTGCAGCAAGCGCTTCGACAATATTGTCTACGCGGAGAGCTACATGCTGGAAACCGTTCTTGCCGCCGTTCTTAGCGATATAGCGGGCAATCGGGCCGTCCGGAGTTGTGGAACCCAGGAATTCCAGTTCGCATGCTTCGCTCTGTGCGGACGGTTTGAAGAAGCTTGTCGTTACATGCTGTTCTTCTACCGTTTCATCCGGAAGGGACGGTTCAAGGTTCAGCAGATCTTTCATCTGCTTCTTGATCAGCGCCAGATCATTAACAGCTACGCCGACATGGTCTACACATAATACTTTGAATGCCATAATAATTCCTCCTTTGAATTATTTAAATATATTTCCCACGATAGAATCAACGACTGTGAAAGGATCATTTTCTCTTTCATAGACTTGTTCTACGTAGTCAGCAAATTTACCCGTCTGTACGATATCTTCCATAACATGACGGGAAATGCGGTCGTGAATCATCTCTACCATCTCAGTGCGGGCGCGTTCACGTCTGCGTTCTTCCAGCAAGCCGGATTCTTCAAGATATTTACGATGGGAATTAAGAGATTTGACAACGTCCGCGACGCCTTCGTCCTTGTTTGCAATCGTCCTTTCAATAGGAGGACGCCAGTTTTGGGCTTCACCCAAATCAAGCATCATTTCGATTTCAACATTCAGACGGTCCGCGCCGTCACGATCACATTTATTAATGCAGAATACATCCCCGATTTCAAGGATGCCTGCCTTAATAGCCTGAATATCGTCACCCAGTCCGGGTACGAGCACAACGAGTGTTGTATCCGCATTCTTGACGATATCTACTTCTGACTGCCCTACGCCTACTGTTTCGATGAAAATGACATCGAGACCGAAAGCATCCATCAGTTTTACCGCATCGGTAGTCTTTCTGGACAAACCGCCAAGACTGCCGCGGGTACCCATACTGCGGATATATACACCTTCGTCCAGTGTGAGGTCATTCATTCTGATACGGTCGCCAAGGATAGCACCGCCGGAGAATGGAGAAGTCGGATCGATAGCCACAATACCGACTTTCTTACCCTGTTTTCTGTACTGTTTAATCAGCGCGTCTGAAAGTGTGCTCTTACCCGCACCAGGTGCACCAGTGATACCGATGACCTGTGCACGACCGGTATGGTGGTAGATTTCTTTCATGATATCTTCCCAGCCATCACGTTCGTCTTCAACGATGGTTATTGCTCTCGCTAAGGCACGTCTGGAACCGTCCCAAAAATTTTTCATTGAGAATTCCATGGATACACCGCCTTTTTAAGAGTAAATAATAGCGGCATGGGGCCACAGCAAGTGCAGCCCCGTGCAACTATCGAGCTTCTATTGGATAGAAGAGAATGTCAATTATACGTTAGCTTTGATAAAGTCGATAATTTCCTTGGTCGGTGTGCCAGGTGTAAAGATAGCTTTTACGCCGGCCTTTTTCAAACCAGGGATGTCACCGGCAGGGATTACGCCGCCGCCGATAACGAGAACATCTTCCATTCCTTTAGCTTTCAGTGCTTCTACCACTTCCGGGAACAGGGTGTTGTGAGCGCCGGACAAAAGGCTCAGTGCTACAACATTAACGTCTTCCGCATCTGCCGCTTCAACGATCTGAGCAACAGTCTGACGAAGACCTGTGTAAATAACTTCCATACCTGCATCGCGAAGTGCGCGGGCAACTACTTTTGCACCGCGATCATGTCCATCAAGACCCGGTTTAGCAACGAGTACTCTGATACGTTTTTCTGCCATAGTTATATACCTCCAGAATTTTAGTTAGGATTAAAGTGTGTTATGTGCTTTGTATTCGCCGAATACTTTGCGGAGAACGCCGCAAATTTCGCCGAGAGAGCAGTAAGCACGTACGCAGTCAAGGATAACAGGCATCAGATTGACGGATTCGTCAGCAGCTGCAACTTCCAGCTTGGCCAGTTCTTCCTTAACCTTTGCGTTATCACGTTCTGCCTTAACTTTAGCCAGTTTGTTCTTCTGGAATTCGCCGGCGGATGCGTCAACCTTCAGGAGGCCTTCAACCGGAGCTTCTTCCATAGTGAACTTATTGACGCCGACAATTGTTCTTTCGCCGGATTCAACAGCCATCTGCCAAGCATAAGCAGAATCCTGGATTTCTTTCTGGATATAACCTTTATCGATAGCTTCAACAGCGCCGCCCATTTCATCAATCTTGCGGATGTATTCTTTAGCTTCCGCTTCGATGGCGTTGGTCATAGCTTCTACATAATAGGAGCCGCCCAGCGGATCGACTACGTCAGCCAGACCGGATTCATAAGCAACGATCTGCTGTGTACGCAGAGCGATGGTTACGGATTCAGTGGTCGGCAGAGCAAGAGCTTCATCGCGGGAGTTGGTATGCAGGGACTGTGTTCCGCCCATAACTGCCGCTGCTGTCTGGAGAGCAACACGAACGATGTTGTTGTTCGGCTGCTGAGCTGTCAGCATGGAGCCGGCTGTCTGGGTATGGAAACGCAGTTTCATGGACTTCGGGTTCTGAGCATGGAAACGTTCTTTCAGAATCGTAGCCCAGAGACGACGGGATGCACGGAATTTAGCAACTTCTTCAAGTACGTTGTTGTGAGCGTTCCAGAAGAAGGACAGACGGCCTGCAAAGTCGTCGATCTTCATGCCTGCTTTCAGAGCCGCTTCGATGTAAGCGATACCATCAGCGATGGTGAAAGCGATTTCCTGAGCAGCGGTGGAACCTGCTTCACGGATATGGTAGCCGGAGATGGAAATGGTGTTCCACTTCGGTACATTCTTGGAGCAGTATTCAAAAATGTTAGTAATCAGACGCATAGACGGTTTAACCGGGAAAATATAGGTTCCGCGGGCTGCGTATTCTTTCAGAATATCATTCTGGATGGTGCCGCGGAGCTGATCAGCCGGTACGCCCTGCTTTTCAGCGACTGCAATGTACATAGCCAGCAGTACGGATGCCGGTGCGTTGATGGTCATGGATGTAGAAACCTTGCCCAGATCAATATGGTCGAAAAGGATTTCCATATCTTTCAGGGTATCAATGGCTACACCTACCTTGCCGATTTCACCGATAGCCATTTTGTCATCAGAGTCATAGCCGATCTGGGTCGGAAGGTCAAATGCGCAGGACAGGCCGGAACCGCCGTTTTCAATCAGGTAACGATAACGCTTGTTGGATTCTTCAGCGGTAGCGAAGCCTGCATACATACGCATAGTCCAGAGACGGCCGCGGTACATGGTCGGCTGTACGCCGCGGGTATACGGATATTCGCCCGGGATGCCGAGGTCTCTTTCATAATCAAAACCTTCGATATCAAGAGGTGTATACACCTTATTGTGTTTTAAACCAACTCTTTCCGGAGTCTTTGCGTAAGATTTAGCGCAAGCAGCTTCGTATGCTTCGAGTTTGGCTTTCAGGGATTCGTTTGCCATAAGTTCATCTTCCTCCTAAAAAATAAGTAAAATTGGGAAAGGTCTCATCCTTGGCAGAAATGTCAGATTGCGGCTTTTAGGCTCTTCTCATCTGTATTTCGCAGACAATCGCTTTCATTGGTATGGATCTGCAAAGCCTTTTGCTGTGATGCCGCATTATGTCTTGTCACCACAGCGGAGGAACTCTTGCGAGATCCATGTATGATTCTGCTCTCAGCAGTTATCACCATAGACAATTATATAACAATCATGCTTTTTGTAAAGAATGTATTATGGGAAAATTATTTTTTAAAAAGCATGGAGCCTGTTTCAGCAAGGCTGGTATGGAACTTGAATGCTTCAGAGAGAATATGCGGGGTCTGGCTGTTACCGTTGAGCGCACATGCTCTTTCAAAGTAATCCATCAGCTGGTCACGGAAAGTCGGGTGGGCGACATTATTAATGATTACCTTCGCTCTTTCCTTCGGTGACAGGCCGCGGACATCCGCTACACCCTGTTCGGAAATGAATACATGGGTGTCATGTTCGGTGTGATCAACATGAGAACACATCGGAACAACGGCAGAGATAGCGCCTCCCTTAGCCACACTGTGGCAGAAGAAGCAGGACAGAGCGCCATTACGGGCAAAATCTCCGGAACCGCCGATGCCGTTCATCAACTTGGTACCGGTTACGTGAGTGGAATTTACGTGACCATAAATATCCATTTCTAAAGCGGTATTCATAGCTACTACGCCAATGCGGCGAGCCACTTCACCGTTATTGGAAATTTCCTGCGGACGGAGGATGATCTTCTTGCTGTATTTTTCAATATTGGCATAGAAGCGTTTCAGTCCATCCGGTGACGGGGACAGGGATGTCCCGGAAATCATATCAATTTTGCCTTCATCAATCAGATCAAACATACCGTCCTGGATAACTTCCGTATATACGGACAGGTTCTTGAAATCGGAATGAACGAGGCCATTGATGACCGCGTTTGCCACATTGCCTACACCGGACTGGAGAGGAAGTAGGTTTTCCGGAAGCCGTCCATGTTTTACTTCATTCTTCAGGAAATCAACCAGGTTATTTCCCATCCTTTCAGCGTCGTCATCAAGCGGAGCCAAGGCGCGGGTAACATCGGGCAGATCACAGGGAACGATAGCAACAATCTTTGCCGGATCTACAGGAATGTAGGTCTTGCCGATACGGTCACCGGCTTTAACGATCGGAATCGGCACACGATGCGGCGGGTTAGCCACTTCGTAAATGTCAGCCATGCCATCCAATGCTACCGGCTGGGTAGTATTGACTTCAATGATGACTTTTTTACCCTGGGATACGAATACGGGAGAGTTGCCGATAGCGGTAGTAGTTACGATACCAATTTCGCCGTCTCTCTTAACAATTTTACAGGCTTCAATGACCGCAAAATCCGGGCCGGTTACATGTTCTCCCTTAACGTTGGTGAAGAAACCTTCACGGATCTGCTGTGCCACATGGCTCAGGTGCAGGTCGAAATAGTTGATCTGGCCGGCATTGATTGCTTTTCTCAGTGTACCGTTAGTCTGGTATGGCATACGGTTTCTGATCCCGTTCACTTCTACCAGTTCGCCATCAATCTGGGAACCTGTGGAGGCGCCCGTCCAGATATCTACCTGGAACGGCGTTTGCTTCATGCGTTCAGCCAGTTCATGCATCGTGATTTTCGGATAGCCGCACGGTGTGAATCCGCTGATCCCCAGAATATCCCCCGGCTGGATCATGGCTGCTGCCGCTTTGCCGTCGCACACTTTGTCCAGCAGTTCTTTAGGCTCGATACGGCTAAGGAATTCACTGTCATTGATGTCGATCATTACTATCATCCTCCCAAAATAAATAAAATATAAAAGCCCGCGGTGACGATTCGTTATTTTTCTCAGTCCGCAGAACCTTTAGCCCGGTAGTCCCCCTCCAAACTTCATCAAAACAGTTCGGAATGAAGGCGCTGTAAAACAACCCTCCGTGGCTCATTACCTTGTTTATTATAGCATACTTTTACGGATAAAGTCCCATAAAGAATGCTTATCCTTTCTCAAAATTCCCTAACAGGGATTATAAATTTTTCCTATTGGACAAATACATTTTTATATGTACTTGGATCCGCATAATTGATTTACCCTGCCGTGCCCCGTCTTTCTTCCGAAACACAAAGCGCAGACAACGCCCAGAAGCAGCAGGAAACCGGGCAGCTGAAAAACGCATAATCTCCGATCCCGTCTATGGCTGCCGACAAAACAAGAAGCATGCCTGACAACCCGAAAAGTTTCATAGTCCCTTTCCCTCTGCGCCAAATCCGCCATGACATCACCCCTTGCCCAAAGAAGAAAAGGAAGTACAAAATGCCGCCGGGAATGCCTACTTCCGCAGGGATATGGATGTACATATCATGGGCGTGGAAAATAACGACATCCGCGTCCTCTATAAAAAAGTTGTACTCCGGATAAGCCAGCCAGTAATTCCCCCAGCCGACCCCAAGCAGAGGATGTTCCTCAATCATGGCGATCGTACTTTCCCACAAAGCCAGGCGAAGTGAAAGCGATGTATCCTCGCCGGAAAAAAGAGAAATGAAACGCTCTGCCACCTGTCCATGGTAAAAAAATAAAATAAGAGGCACCGCCAGAAACACCAGACCGAACCGCTTATCATAAAAGACCGCAAGGCCTAAAACTATTCCTGCCAGACTAATCCATGCCCCCCGGGAATAGGTCAGCGCCAGGCATACGGAAAGAACAAAAAGAAATCCGGCAAGCAGTATTTTTCTCTTATTATTTCTTTCCCCCATAGCAAAAGGCGCAAACACACTGATAAGCATCAAAAGGTAGGCGCCGAAAAGATTCGGATTCCCCAAGGTGGAAAACATGCGCCGCCGCAGAAGAGGAAACCTCTCAGGATCCACCCATCCTTCGGCATTCAGGTCTCTCGCCATGCATCCCGCATCGGCATACTGTATAAATCCCCAGATGACAACGCAGACAGCCCCCGCCAAAAAGACATAAAGCGCTTTCCTCTTTTCCTCCTCTCCCGCAAGGTATGTAGAGATAAGCACATAAAGAAACGCATACGCCAGGGGCAGAAAGCACCAGTTAAGAATGGAAAAGAATTTGTCCGGCGCATTAAACACGGATAAAAAAGAACAAATTAAAAAGCCCCCGCCAAACCATCCCCACTTGCCGCCATAATTGACCTTCCGCTTCGTAAGGAGTATATCCCCCATAGAAAGCAATGCCGCCGGAACAAGAGTGAGATAAAAGAGCCAGGAGCTTAGAGGAAGGAGAAATATCGTCAGGTAAAGACAGATGAGAATATTCCGTTCGTTGCAAATCCGTCTCCCCATAATCTCCCCTCCTCATATTTCACTATATTATAAATAATAAAT